>JAAUYH010155472.1_pt1 | contig 17195 bp, 14 predicted proteins | sample 7278061 | NCBI WGS metagenome assembly JAAUYH01 (sample SAMN14350203, study PRJNA611818) | marine sediment metagenome | isolation source: surface marine sediment (0.6m) | place: French Polynesia: Moorea | collected 2018-08 | reverse complement strand
TTTAAAAACCTCTTACTTCACCTTCACCCCGTGGGTCTGCTGCACCTTCTAAAGTATTATCGGGTGTGACAACAATAGTATTAGCATTTCCCCAAGATCTAGTCTGTTTAATTTTGTGTCCCCGACGACTTAGTTCTTCTAAAGTCATTGCACCCAAACCAAATTTTTCTACTCGCAACACATCGGGAAACCACTGATGGTGCACTCTAGACGCAGATACTGCAGAACCAGCATCCATATCATATTCCAATACGTTCAGAATTATTTGCAATACTTGGGTAATAATCTTGCTACCTCCGGGACTACCTACAGCCATACGGAGTTTTCCATTTTCGGTGACGATTGTGGGGGTCATGCTAGAAAGGGGAGTTTTATTCGGCGCGATCGCATTAGCTTCATTACCTAATAAACCAAAATAATTAGGTACTCCCGGTGCTGTAGCAAAGTCATCCATTTCGTTATTAAGTACAATTCCCGTGCTATCTACAACTATACCAGCGCCAAATTTCAGGTTAACTGTAAATGTTAAACTGACAGCGTTACGTTCTTTGTCTACAACTGTGAGATGACTGGTATCGGATGATTCGCGATTATTTAAATTTAATTGTTTTTGATTTGAATATTTTAGGTTTGATTCTTGAGAGTATAATTGTTTTTTAGATCTGCTTGAAGAAGTATTACTTGAAAAGCGTTGTAGGGTTTTTCGATCTGCTGGTTTAACCTCACTGGAACGCTTAACTTTGTCCATGCTAATTTGCTGACGCCGATATTTAGCATACGCAGGATTTATAAGTTGTGTAACTGGAACTTCCACAAAGTCTGGATCGCCTAAATGCTCTGAACGGTCTGCATAAGCAATTCGCATTGCTTCCGCAAGTAAATGTAAAGCATCGGGATGATGCCATCCTAATGATTTTAAATCTGTATCGCCAATAATATTGAGCATTTGTAATAAATGAACACCCCCCGATGATGGTGGTGGCATAGAACAAACCCGCGATGTGCGAAAATTACCACATACTGGCGATCGCCATTTTGGTTTATAGTTGCTCAAATCTTTTAAAGTAATTAACCCGCCATTTTTTTTCATGTCTGCAGTAATCAGACGGGCGATTCTACCAGTGTAAAAATTACGCGGATTTATAGCAGTTGCTTGCAGAGTTTTGGCTAAATCGCGCTGTATTAAGCGGTCTCCCGGCTGATAAAATTCACCATTACGAGTGAAAATTTTCCGCGTTACTGGGTTTTGCAAAATCATTTCTTTGCGTTCTTCAATAGCTTCGGTAAACTGTTGTTTGACTACAAAACCATCTCTTGCAAGGCGAATAGCAGGTTTAACAACAGTAGACCAAGGTAGTTTTCCATAGCGACTGTGAATTTCGTACATTCCAGCGATCGTTCCGGGAGTACCTACTGCTAAATAACCATTAATACTTGCACCCCGACGCACCTTACCATTTTCGTCTAAATACATATTTTTGGTAGCTTTGAGGGGTGCGCGTTCGCGAAAATCTAAAGCTTTAATTTCTCCAGTTTTAGCATTACGAAATAATAAAAAACCACCACCCCCAATCCCTGCTGAAAATGGTTCTACAACAGAAATTGCTAGGGTTGTAGCAACTGCAGCATCAACAGCATTACCATCTTTGCGCAACATTTCTAATCCGGCTTCGCTTGCTAAAGGATGTGCAGAAACTACCATTGCGTTTTTTGTACGCAGAGGTCTAACAATGATTGCAGATACTGCTTGAGTATAAAATACAACCATTGAAAATAAAAAAGCAAAAGTAAGACGGTGGTATTTACTAACAATAATCATTATGAATAATAGGAGTCATCAAATATTCTAGTAATTGTACTATATGACTCCTAGGTAAATTTTTCTTGTTTTAAGCCGCCCTTGTGCTTGAAAAACAACATATATAGCACTACATATTTAGGTTAGGACATTGGTGAATGCTGAAACCTATAATCAGTATACTTATGTCCTGCGGACACGCTGCACTAATAGACATCTCCGAAAAAGAATATAAAAGCCTTATGTAGTCAGGGGTGATATCTCATTTCTGGAGATGTCTAATGAATTTTGACTTTTTACTTGCGCATAGCACTATATTTTCTAGCATTTGTGTCTACATTTTGAATTTTGATGCTCAATACCCATTCTCGTGGTGGAATAAACTTGCATAACATATAAATGGACTGATGACGGTCAACTCTTCCTTTTTTACTCATTCTCTTGCTTCGTCTTTGATTGCACTAATAAGTTACATTAGTTGGTAACATGATTCACCTCCTGCTCATTTAATGAAGCTCGATCTGAAGATGTTTCGAGCAGCAGAAATGTATGAAGAAGGATTTAACATATCTGCTTTTACTTTATTTTGCAAAACAAATATGAAGCTACTCTGCAGCACCCAATTACAAGATTGGTCTATTTGGAGGGTACGTCATTTTTGTCCCACGGATTATCCCACACCAAATCAAGATTATGGTGTGGGGCTTACGGCGTTTAAGCTAAATTTTACTGACTAATACAAAACCACGTGTTTTACCTGAAACTGGATCGACTGTATTCATGGCTTTCCACAAATCTGCAGTTTTCACCCAAACAGGAGGATATTTATAACGAGAAACATCTAATATTAAAAATCTATCTGTTTCTTTGTTATAAGCTGCTATAGGTGAAATATGTCCACCTCGCTTTTGACCCATTGCTCTACGTAAATAGTTGATGATAATAAAGTTTTCAGATTGTTTTAAATTATTTGTTGCAAGCTTGCGAAATTCTTCTAAAGTCGTATTACCTGCATGATAAACTCGGGCTTTGGCTTGGTAACTTCCTAATAGTTTTCCTAATTCCTGTACTGTCATTCCTTGACGAGAAACCACCTCAGGAGCAATTACTTTAACAGCAGCTTTGTTGCTGAAGAAATTTTCTTGAGTAAATACACGATATGGTTTATATTTTTCTGATTCTGGTGCGGGAATACCCAAAGCATTAAGTACCATGACAATACTAGCAACACCACAGTATGCTTGATTTTTTTGAGTAACAAAATGCATACTCAGAGGGATAAAATCTTCTCTAGATTTACTTTTTACAAGTAAACTTTCCCCTTCATCTGTATTGAAACCAATTAAATTATCTGCAATCGGCAGTGTTTGAGCTAATACACTACCTACAGATATACACGCACCTAAAATGAAAGTTCTTAATGTAATTTTTATAGTTTTAAGTGAGTAATTTTTCATTAAACATTTACCTTCGATTTTCAAACAAAATTTTGCACTAACAGTTGGGAGTATTAAGAAATTAAAATATTAATTAGATGTTAAATATATAAATAAGCTACCACTGAATTTTGTTTAATCGAAAGTTAAATCTTAAGGAATAATTATAAAAATTGGTTAATTAAAATTATTGATTAAATTAATTTACTTAAGTGTTTGTAATTAAATTATCCTACTTTGACAAGAACAGGAATAAAATTTTTAAACAAAGTTCATGTATACATGAAAGTACTTTTTGGCACATCTGTAAAGATTTAATGCATGAAGAATGGTAATCTTTTTAAATGGAGTTTTTAAATTTGAGATTCTTCGCTACAGTTTATCTTTGTGAACCATGCATACAAAAGCATCTTTACCAATTAGTATTTTAGATGGTAAAAATACTTTACCAATTATTGAAGCTTATTTTGAATTCAATCATCTAAAGCAACTGTATCGTCAAGGTTGGTTACAACATGGTATTGAGCCAAAGTATTGTGAAAGTGTTGCTGAACATTCATTTTGTGTCGCCTTATTAGGTTTGTTGCTAGCAGATCAATATCCAGAATTGGATGTGAATAAAGTTGTGAGGATGGCTTTAATTCATGATTTAGGAGAAATCTACGCCGGTGACTTTACTCCCAAAGATAAAATTGACAAGAATCACAAGTTTGAATTAGAAAAAAAATCGGTTTTGCAAGTATTTAATAAGTTACCTAATGGATGGAAGTGGATTAACCTATGGGAGGAATACGAACAAGGTATTTCTGCAGAAGCTAATTTTGTCCAGCAATTAGACCGATTAGAGATGCTTTTACAAGCAAGTATTTACGAGCAGCAACGACAAGTAGATTTGTCTGATTTTTTTGCATCTACAGGATGGGATGTCTTTTCACCGGAATTACAATCTATATTCCAATTTTTAGAAGATTTAAGAAAGGGTTCCAAGGTATCCTTAAGTAAATAATCTATTTTTTTGATATTTAGTTGATGCTATCGGTCTTGTACTCATTACTCATAAAAATGCTTTTGCTTCTCTTAGCACCTTCGGATCGAAACTCATTCCCAGACCAGGTTCTTGGGGAACCTTAATTACACCATTTTCAGGTTTGAGTACAGGGGTAAACCAATCTGTATATTTAAGGGATTTAGCATTGTATTCATGATATTTATAGGGACTAGGAATACATGAAGCACAATGCAGTGGATAATTTATTCCTGGTCCTCGCTCTGGGTTATGAATTGTAGTGAGAATACCTGCACTTTTGACTTGACATGCTACTCTAATTGTACGTATAAACCCACCATAAAAAATTAGATCTGGTTGGACAATGTCAATAGTACGCTGTCGAATCATGGATTTGAACCGCGACCAGCTGGTTTCCAATTCCCCTGCTGCAACTGACATCGATAAAGCATCAGTAACATGTTTAATTTCTTCTAGTTCTTCAAACGGACAAGGTTCCTCAAAAAAAGAAACATTATGAGCTTCTAGCATTCTACCCACCTCGATCGCTTTTTTTGAATCGTAGGAGCCGTTAGCATCTGCATGAATTGCGATGGAATCACCAAGGGTTTTACGAGCAAGGGAAATTAGACTTTCCGTACGTCCGGGAGCAGCATCAGAATTATTGCTCATTCGCCCACCAATTTTGAATTTTATGGCTTTTGCTCCAGTTTCCTCAATCCGTTTTTGTGCAAATGCAACTTCTCTTTCTGGGGTAGTATCACGTCGTAAACTGGAGAGATATATGGGGATTTCCGAGCGAAGTACTCCACCTAAAAGTTCTCCAACAGGTTTACTTGCAACTTTTCCTAACAGGTCTAACAAACTCATCTCGACCCAAGCAACACAGCACCAAAACGGTAATCCGCCGAGCTTATAGTTGCGACGGAATAAATAAACACCATCAATCAATGATTCTAGCTCGCGTGCATCTTTACCAATAAAATAGGGAATAACTAAATTTTGCAAGATGGGATAGAAATTCTGGACATATTTGTATTTATGAGCGATTGCAATCCCAACTGCACCATCACTTGAAATACTACGAACAAAGTATATTTCTCGATCACTGATTCTGTAATCCAGTTTCAATAATTCAATCTTTGCAATCTTTACAGGTGATGTGAAAATTTTTTCTTTGAGGATTGGAGCTATCTCTAATACCTGACTCATATGAAAAATAGATTATGTATTTTGATTAATGACTGGCGATATAATCTCTCAACACAAACACACTTTAATATGTCATTAAGTTTCAATATGTACTCAATGGCTGGGCTAGATTGAATTTGGGATATTTTTTCAATTTTTTCAAACTTTAAACAGCAAAGTGAAGCGATATAAGTTGATTATAATCCAATATAGAAATTGTATGGGCGCACCGATGTGCGCCCTTATGACTATAACCAATGGTGTATATTTTATCTGTAGAAACCTGAGATGAATTTGATAAAATTACCCTACAATGGATTTATCCTGCCGCTGCTGTAACTGGCACACTGTCAGATGATGCCGAAGAAGTATTTTCCATGCATTTGTGTAGATTTTCTCTTTCTTCTGTAGACAAAAGTTTTTCTCCTGCGATCGCATTAATTGCAGCTTGTTCGGGAGATTTAGCTCCAGGAATTGCAACAGGTTGTGCGGGGTGAGAAATTACGTAGCGAAGAGCTCCTGTCACCATTTCTTGTTGAGATGGGAAAACAGTTTTTAGTTTATCTACTTTAGCAATATTCTTTTCTAGTTTTTGTTGAGCTTTTTCTTTTTTATGCCATTTGGAACGAATAGTATCGGTAAAAACTGTATCTGCTGAATACTTACCAGAAAGTAAACCTTTAGCGAGAGGTCCCCGAATCATGACCGCAATTCCATGTTCTTGACAGTATGGTAATATGTCTGAATCTGGCTTGCGATTTAATAGTGAATAGTCAATTTCCAATACTTGACAAGTATTATTGACGTTAAACTTCTTCAGTACTTCTAAATCATTGGTTGAAATACCATAAGCTCGGATATGACCTTGCTGTTTGAGCATCTCAAACCCTTCCAGGTAAATGCTAGGATCTTCAATACTACCTTCATGACAAAGCATTACATCGATCCAATCTGTACGGAGGCGATACAAGCAAGCATGGGCACACAGACGAATATTTTCCGGTGAATCCTTAGGTATTGGATGACCTTCGCGTCTTCCCCAGCTACCAATCTTAGAAACTATATATACTTGCTGACGAATACCTGTTAAAGCCTGTCCTAAGCGTATTTCAGATAATCCTGGTGGAATTCCATATGCTTCAGCAGTATCGAATAGATTAACTCCATTATCAAATGCACTGCGTATAGTAGCTAAAGCCGTACCATCGTCAATATTACCCCATTGATTACCAATATTCCAGGTACCCATACCAATCGCAGACACTTTAAAACCTGTGTTACCAAAATCTCTGTAAAGCATATATAATCGCTCCTAAGGAAAAATACATAAAAATCAAAAATCAGAAGATGGGAGTCAGGAGACAGAAGTCAGGAGTCAGGAGACAGGAGTCAGAAGTCAGAAGTCAGGAGTCAGGACAGACCGCGCCTACGGCGTTAACGTAAGTTGGGCGTAAGCACAGCAGAAGTCAGAAGTCAGGAGACAGGAGTCACAAATCACTAATACCAATGACCCATTACCCATTACCTAATCACCAATCCCCATATGCCGCTTGCGGCGGCGGCACGCAGTGCTATCACCTCTAAACCATAGCTGACTGAAGCACTTCCACAGACTGGAGCATTTCTGCTGCTTGAGCTTGTTTTGCTTGGGGTAGTTTTTGGATATAACGTTTGTAGTAATAATGGTTAAATCGTGTTTCTAAAGAACTTAAGATTTTTTCTAACCAAGGACTACCTTTGCCAAAAGTTAGACGACGGACTAATGGTTTGATTAAAATCTCGCGTCTTCGACCTCCAAGTCCCTTATAGCGCTTATGGAAATACTTGTCTTCATAAAGGTTCCACTTACCACGTAAGTGAGTTAAGCTTGCTAAATCCCAAGCATCATTCCACCGTAACATGAAATAGGGAAGATCTGACCATTCAAAATCTGGTATTTGTATGCTTCCTGTCAATGCCATCAAACCTTTTTGATTCTTACTAATTCCCAAAGTATCGGTGGTAATCACAGAATCTCGTTCGCAATAAATGGTACCGCCAGCTTCTAATACCATCAAACAAAAATCAATGTGTTCGCGTGTCGCCAACATTCCTTCATCAATTTGAACGGTACCATCAAATATTTCTGTACGAACTAGCATGCAGTGAAATTCAACGTATTCACATTGCACTCGTTTGAGTTCGTCGGGTACATTAACAACATGCTCCCCTGTGAGATAAGTCTTTTGACGTATACACCTTTGGGGTTTGCCGTCTACTTCTTTAATTTTAATGCGGTTTTCTCCACCGGCATTATGAATTACTTGGTGTTCTGGTTGTCCCAGACAAGTAAGGGGTCCAACGACTGCGGCTCCGGTTTCTTCTGCACATTCAACTAATTTTGTCAACCAACCGCGTTTAACTACTACGTCATTGTCTATAAAGACAACATATTGAGTTGTGACATGACGCAAACCTACATTTCTTGCTTGGTTGGGAGAAACATAGTATGGCGTTCTAACTAATTTAAAGTTTTTTTCCTGAGATTTTTCTTGGAGGTACTGTTGAATATGTTTGGGAGTGCAGACATCAACATAAACTAACTCAAAGGGATAGTCGGTATTTTCATAAATACTTTCCAGAGACTGCTGAGTATAGCTGAAACGTTCCCGTGGTACAACAACAAGAGTTACTTCTGGTTGAGTCATTTTCGATATCTCCACTGTTTAGTTTTGTTGTTTTAAGTTTTAAGTTAAATTTTGTAGTTTTAAATTGCTGGTTGACGAAGATAAAAATTTCCCAACCCGATCGAGCGCAATTGAAAAATTACTAATCCCCAATCCCAAGTCGCCAATTCCAAATCCTCGATCAATTGAGTATGCTAGAAGTTATAAAAGAAGAACTGGAAACTGAAGAATCAAGTATTGAAGTTATTGCTTGCTCTCCAGGGGAAATATTTATTGCTTGAAGCATTGGTGCGCGTTGTTGTGAGGAAGGATAATGGATGACGCTAATTTTTTCTTGATGAACTTGCAACTTGTACAGTTCATCTGAATCCAAACCCAATACTTGACCAATTAGAGATTTAATAATGGAAGGGCGAGCAACGACTAACCCAGTTACTAATCTGTCTGAACTTGTAGACTTTGAGCTTGATACGGAATTATTAGCCTCAATAGTTTTTTGCCAAATCCGGGGAAAATCTTCTCGTAATACTTGCAGTTGCACTGTTGCTGGATGATATTGCAGAATCTGCTCTGCAAGTATTTGGGAATTACCAATATCTCCACTAATGCTAAAGTCGATGAAAACTTTCTCTAGGAATTTAGCTAACTTTTGAATTGGTTGTAGGTTAGTATTTTGTGGATTAATATTTTGTGGATTGATATTTTGTGAATTGATATTTTGTGAATTGATATTTTGTGGATTAGTATTTTTTGGTTCAGTATGTCCTGAAGGAACTAGTAACAAGCGGAGACCTTGAGAATCTCCCTTGGGTTTGGGTAGAGTTTCTCCCAGTTGCGTCGTCAGATTTAAAGCTTCTATTTGTGCTTGTTGGCGGTCGTCACCAGAAAAATTTAAGATACTGATTCCACAGTTAGACTGTTGCATGGCATGATAGCGATCAGGTGTTAAACCAAGCGCTGTGGCGATTAAAGCACGGTTAATTCCAGAATGCCCCACTAATAACAGGGTTTGACCGACATGATGGGGTAGTATGTTTTCCCAAAAATTTTGTGCCCTTTCATACAAATCGAGGACGGGAAAGCAATATTCCTTGGTCTTAACTGATGAAGACTGATGGGGGATAACTTTCATACAAAACTCATGGGGTCGTTGTCTCCAGCAACGATAATCATCAGCAAATTGTTCTTGCACGTACTTTAACGGTAAACCTTGCCATCCGTGCAAGTCAATTTCTCGCAAATCCCAAGGACGAGCATTTAATTTGAGATCATCAGCACAAAGACCCATAGTAGTCAATATTTCTCTGGCTGTTTCTTGAGCTCGTTTTAGAGGACTTGCATACAAACCATCGATTGCTATCCCTCTTAAGGAAACACCTATTTTTTGGGCGCTGTCAATACCTGCTTGTGTTAAAACAGATTCATCACTGCTACCCTGATGGCGACCCTGAGCATTATAAGTACTTTGACCGTGACGCACCAGAATTACACGGGTACCAGGAGTACCTTCGTAAAAGCTCTGTGTTTTTAAATCGCTTCTTAATTTATTCAATTCCCAAAGCATAGGTATGTTCTCCTTAACTAATCAAGGTGGACTTAAATTAACCACCTGTGTGAATTTGAAATATCTCAAAGCCTTGTGTTTATGTAATTACTTACTTTGAAGCGCACACAGAGCACATTTTACGAATCACTAATCACACTAATCACCATATGCCGCTTGCGGCGGGCACGCAGTGCTATCACCGATTACCCATAACCAATTACCGAAGGTAGATATAGCGAGTATTTTCAACCCAATCTAGGAAACTGAAGACGAGGTAACTAAAGGCTTGAAATTTTCCGTATCTTTAACCTTTTGCTTTTTCCTCAAACCAATACTATGACGAGCATAGCTGTGCTTGAGAGCATAAATGTCACTCATCCAACCGTTGACTATCCTTTCTGTTGATTTGAGCCAAGTAGCAAACCAAGGTTTGTGCTCTTTCCAGGGAAAGCGAGTAATTGCAGCCCGAAGCAAAGACCGATAGCGACGACGTCCTAGGCGATAATAGCGCTTTTCAAAATACCAATCTTCTTCCAAGTCCCATTTTTGACGAAAATGCTCAAAGCTAGCCATATCCCAAGCATCACTCCAACGTAACATAAAATAAGTTACATCTGACCAATCAAGATGGGGTCCCGTAACATAGGTTACTATACTTTGGCGATCGCAGTAAACTTTACCACCAGCTTTATGGGTTGCTGTTAAGCATAAGTCAATATGTTCGCGGGTGCTGAGCAGCCTTTCATCAAAAGGTCCGGTTTTTTCAAACAATTCAGTACGAACTAAGGCGCAGTGTAATTCAACAAAATCGCATTCGGTGAGATTGAGTTGTTCGGGTATTTTATTTACCCTTCTTCCTTCGAGATAACTATTTTGTACTCCATGGCGAGTTACCTTACCATTATTTTCTCTTATATCTATATAAGTTTCTCCACCACCATTGTGAATTATTTCGTGAAGAGGTTTATCTAGACAGGTAAGGGTACCAACTACCATTGCATCTGTCTCTTCCGCAGATTTTATCAAGGAAGTTAACCAACCTCGTTTAACAAGAACGTCATTATCAATAAAAACAACATATTTAGTTTTCACTTCACTCAGTCCAATATTTCTGGCACGATTGGGAGAGATATAGTGATTGGTTCTAATTAATTTAAATTGTTTTTCTTGTGCTTGTGCTTGTAAATAACGTCGAATATGTTTTGGAGAACCCCCATCAACATAAACTAACTCAAAGGGACAAGCTGTATCTTGGTAAATGCTTTCGAGAGATTCCCGTGTATAGCTAAAACGCTCCCGTGGTACTACAACAATGGTTACATTTGGCTTAGAATTGGTAGATACTTCCATTTTCAATCTCCTTTTTGATAACTTTTGCTCTTCCAGGTCTTTTAGCGACCAAAAGCAATCAGATTTGACTTAATTTGATGTTCTTGAAGTTGTTACCTGGTACATCACACAGCAACAACAGCGTTCTCCAAAAACTCTTGCAATAAACTGGATGTTTTCTGTGCTCCCTCAAGTTCGATTGGTTCGCAGGTATTCACAGAACCTTGTTTATTCAGATTGGCGATAATCTTTTGACTCAAAGACTCGGGATTCAAATCCGCAGGATGAATTATTTCAGTAAGTCCGAGTTTTTCTAACTTCTCTGCTCTGATTTTTTGTTCCCAATCTTTATTAGAAGGGAAAATCATGGAATTAACACCTGTTCTGAGAATATTCATTGTGGTGTTATAACCGCACAAACTGATGGAAAGTTCTGCTTTTTCCATATAAGGAATTAAATTAGCAGTATACTTTCTCAAAGTCAGATTAGTTTGATTTGCTACGGTTTCTTGTAGTTTTAGAAACTTTTCTGCTGGGAAGAAAGGACCAGCAAAAGCAATTATTTGGTGTGGTAAAGATTTACTAATCAGTGGAATAGCTTGCAGGATAGATTCTAACAGATCGTGCCCTAATTGTCCCCCACCAATAGTAACTAAAATAGTTGGTTGATTCAAATTAAGAGTTGCTAAATCTTCCTCAGTAAGTAGCGGATTTTCTGGAGATGATTGAGCAACATAACCGGTATATTTAATTTGACTTTGAATTTCTTTAATTCGAGGAAAGCTTTCCGCTAGATTATGAAATTTTGGGTCTGAATGAACCAGAAGTAAATCAAAATATTGGTTCATTAAATTACAAATTTTATCGGTGACAGCTTCTCGATTATCGTAGTGTTTCGCCATCACAATATCACGTAAACTGGAAACTACTTTAGTTTTTCTTCCCGTTGCTTTGATTCTTTGCAAAAGTGGAATAGCTTCAAATTCAAACTGATGTTTGTTAAAAGGGTAACCCTCAGTAATTAAGCAATCAGGTTGAAATTCCTCAAAAACCTGTAACAGCTTATCTTGACGCACCTGTTTGACTTCTTCAAGGTCTTGGGAGCTATCTGCAACTTTAACCTGGCGATTTTCTGATAATAGCAAAGGAAGGGTAACCACCTGTACTCCAGCAGGAGCTTCAAAACCTTCTACTTCCCACCCAGCTTTTACAAAACAAACTTGGAAATCTTTAGCTAGGGAGCGTAAAATCTCCAAGCTCCTAACCAGGTGTCCCATTCCCAAATGATATTGACAATAAAATAAAATCTTTTTTTTCATGTAATCCCCACTTCCCTCCAGCCTTATTCCATTTTTCTTGTATGAGCCGAACGCAAAATTAATTGAGAATAAAATAAAGCAATAAATGCCAAATATTAAAGTCTTTTGCAGTCATTAATTTTAAATAGATAGACTATGCTCTGTTTGCCATTTAAAGCTACTTTCTTTACCAGGATTAACTGAATCAACTTTTAATAGCTCTTGAATAAATCTCGTGGTGTTTTGAGCGCCTTGTAATTCTACATAATTTGAAATTTCTATATCCCTTTTTTTATGAAGAGAAGTAATAATCTTTTGTGCTAGGCGTTCGCTTGGTAAATCTTCAGGACGAAGAACATCAAGAATACCCAATCTTTCTAGTTTTTCCGATCTAGTTCTTTGTTCGCTACCGTCGTTTGACGGATAAATCATGGCATTGACACCAGTTCTTAGAACATTCATTGTCGTGTTGTAGCCACCTAAACTAATTGACAGCGCTGCTTTCCTCATATAAGAAAGTAAATGTGCTGTGTATCTTCTAAAGTTAATATTATTCTTATTAGTTGCTAATTTTTGCAATTCTAAAAACTTTTCTTCCGGCATAAAAGGTCCGGTAAATATTTGAATTTTATGGGGCAAGAACTTCTCTAAGATTATACTTGCATCTAAGATTTTTTCAATCAGTTCATGTCCAAATCTACCACCACCAATACTAACTAAAATCATTGGCTCTTTGCGGCTAAGACCAGCAATATCTTCAGCTGTAGGAGGTAAATTCTTTGGAGGTGATTGGGCAACATAACCCGTGTAGTTAATATTACAATTAATCTCCCCAGTTAAGGAAAAATTTTCTTCTAATTTATGAATTTTTGGGTCTGAATGAACCAGTAACAGATCGTAATACCGATTAATTAAATCACGTTTTTTAATTTCTAATTTGGCTTTATCCTGATAATAATTTTTTGATAGAACGATATCTCTAACGCAGCAAACTGCTTTAGTACGTCCCCTACTTGATTTGACTTTTTCTAAGAGAGGAATTAGCTCAAAAGCAAGTTTACCTTTACTAAAAGGATACCCTTCTGTAATCAAGCAATCAGGTTGAAACTCATCAAATATCTGCAAAAGTCTATGTTTGCGAATCTCTTTAACTTCTTCCAAGTTCAGGTTATTATCTACCACCTCAAGATTGCGATTTCTAACTCTCAAAGCTGGAATGCGGATAGTTTTCACGGAACAGGGGATTTCAAAATTTTGGACGACAGGTCCACCATCAATCAAACAAACTTCAAATTGTGTGACTAGACTACGAATAATTTCTGCACTGCGAACCAGATGACCCATACCCATCAGGTTCTGACAGTAAAACATTATTTTTTTCATTGCTATTTCATTGTTAGTTTAGCAGTTTTTAGAATTCAGTCTTCTTCCATCTTTCAGTCTGATTTTGTGCGATATTAATTTGCAATACTTTCTAATAATGACTTCCCAATAATTCCCCTATATTTCCATTTCCGGAAAAAACTAAGCTGCGATCGCGACTTTGGACTGAACTACATCTTTCAATATTTGAGCTGTTTTCTGGGCTCCTTGAAGTTCTAATTGTCCAAAAGCACTGGTTGTAGGTAATGTTTGCAGACGATCTATTACTTTACTTGCAAAGATATCAGCTTGTAAGTCTTCTGGGCGAACTACACTCAGGATACCTAACTGCTCTAATTTTTCGGCTCTAATTCTCTGTTCGCTATCTTTATTAGAGGGATAAATCATTGAATTGACACCTGTTCTGAGGACGTTCATTGTGGTGTTATAACCCCCTAAACTGATCGAAAGCCTAGCTCTTTCCATGTAGGATAGTAAATTAGGGGTATAACGCTGGAAAGTGACATTAGACTTATCAGCAGCTAACTTCTGGAAATAAACAAACTTTTCTTCAGGCATAAAAGGCCCGGCAAAAATTTGGATATGATGGGGTAAATGTGAATCAATAATTGAAGCGGAATCAATTACACATTCTAGTAAGTCATGTCCCAACCTACCTCCACCTACACTCACCAATATCGTTGGTTCCTGACGGTTGAGATTAACGATGTCTTCCAGAGTAAATTCTATATTTTTCGGCGATGATTGCGCTACGTAACCAGTGTAATTAATTTGACACTCAAGTTCTCCGGTAAGAGAAAAGTTTTCTTCCAAACGATGAAGTTTTGGGTCTGAATGAATCAGCAACATATCATAATACTGGTTCATCAGTTCACATCGTTCTTTCTCCGCCTTTGCCCTGTCTCCATACTGCTTTACCATGATAATATCTCGGAGACTACAAACAATCTTGGTGTCTCGCCCTGATGCTTTTATTCTTTGAAGCAGTGGAACTAATTCAAATGCTAGGCTCTTTTTCTTACTGAAAGGATATCCTTCGGTCACTAAACAGTCGGGTTGAAAGTCGTCAAATACTCTCATCAGCTTGCGTTTACGGATTTCTTGTACCTCTTCCAGGGTCTGAGAACTATTGACTACCTTTATCTGCTTACCCTCTGCTTTAATTGCCGGAAGGTGGACAACTTCTACACCGTCTGGCATTTGAAACCCTTCTACAATTTGTCCCCCATCGATCAAACAAACCTCGAAGTCTTTAACCAAATTGCGAATAATTTCTGTAGTCCGCACCAGATGACCCATACCTAAAAGATTTTGGCAATAGAACATAATCTTTTTCATTCCACTCTAACCTCCCTTCATAAAGTGTTTATGTTAGTCGCTGGTAGACTACACAAGTGTCTCTTTTTACAGCTTCTTGTTTATCAATGAACTTTTAATGAAACTTTTATGAGAAATTTTTCATCTAATTTGACACGTGTGACCAACAAGTGAGAGTAGTTCGTAAAAAAGTATGAGATTTATTTTACGCTTCCTAATATGAGATCCTGTAAGTCTTCTTCGTTGTGCTCCATTGGGCTCAATTCCCACGCCATTTTACCGAAACATAGTTGGGAAAGCTCTTGTTCTATTCTTGGTAGCGCATCTAAATCTAAACGGGATACAGGAGAAAAATGCTTACTTGTACTGTTAAGTTGTTCCATAACAGTTTCTAGTAAATTCTCTGGAGTTAAATTATCTGGATGAATAAATCTAAATAAACCAAAGCTACTCATTCTTTGAGCGCGAATTAATTGTTCTTGAACTGGTTGGGTACGAGGAACAACCACAGCTCTCTTACTTAGAGATAAAATCTCACAAACAGTGTTATAACCTGCCATTGAAACAATGGTATCAGCAGCTTCCATGTAGCTAATAATATCATCCGTGAATTCGCAAATCTTGAAATTTGGATTGTTTTGAGCCACCTGAGATAATGCTTCCCTTTGGGATGATGGCATTTCTGGACCCGAAACAATTAGACTCTTGATGGAAACCTCAGAAGTCTGGTAAATAAAACTCTGGAGGTAAGTATCTATCAAACGATAGCCATCCTCACCTCCACCAGGGGTAACAAGAACCAATTTTTCTGATGGTTTGATTTGCAATTCTTGACGGATAGTAGAACCAGACTTGAGTCCTAGTTCTCTACGGATATAGCCGCAAAAATTTACTTTTTTGACAATTGTTGTAGAGAAATTATACTCTTTAACTAAATCAAATACTTCCGGCATCCCAACAACCAATATTTTGTCATAAAACCACTCAATAGCTTGGTAGTATTGATTCTTTTCCCACTCGGATATCGTAACTTCTGAACGGTCTAAGATATCGCGCAAAAGTAAAACTAACTTGGTTTCAGGTTTATGAGTATTCAAATAGGTCAGAGTTTCCTTTAACTCACTTTGCAAACCATAGGGTTTTTTATCTACAAGTAATAAATCAGGTTGAAAGTGAACGGCTGTTGTCTTAATTAATTCAGAGCGTAACCTTATGGTTTTTTCCGTACTTGTTCGTAAATATTTAGCTGATAGTTTACCTTCTCGATCGCGCCCAATACAAGGAAGTTTGATGTAATCAAGACGCGGATGTAATCGAAAGCTATGGATAGCTGGGGAACCAGACACTAAAATAATGGAAATATCCGGGATTGAGTCGAGTAAATAATTACAAATAGCTAACATCCGGCGAATGTTTCCGAGACCGAATGTATCGTGAGAGTAAACCATCAGTCTCATAGTTTTTCCTCATTTAATTTTATGAACTACTCGTCAATCATCAATGATTGAATCATAAGCAACTGTAGCTATTGAGATGAAATATATTAGTGTGAGGTATATTGATAGGAATGACTTCTATTGCTTGCACAAATCCCACAACTAGTCACATAGTTGTGTTACAGCATTTGACACAAATTAAACAGATATTAAATGTGCGTGTATCTGGAAATAGAATTAAATCTGTATCTTTATTGATACCGTCAATATATCATACTAATTCATTGAATTATCCCATACCAATGATTTATTCGGCTTATTTTTCATCCCTTCTGGTGTCTCATAAGGTTCTTTGCCAGATATCTACCATAAGTATGATACATGGCACTTCTCAAATGCTTGTACTTTTAGGTCTGCTGTTCTGAATCCCTGTCAAAGCAGTTTAATTTATGACAATGTAACTACTAAAACTTATTTAGGTAGATATTTGCTAGTCATTGGATAAAATATTCTGATTTGATTCAAGTTTGTTAAAAGCATTATATATTATTTCTTTGGGAAATAATCTATCTTCAATAAGAAATATAAGCGTATTCTGATTTCCACAAAATACATTGGGATCGAAAATCTATATCTTAAGGTGAGGTTTTTCTTTCTATCCGTTGATGAATCTGATATTTGGGGTAATGTTACGGAAGCTGCGTCTAGGGGCAAACTAAACGGTATAGTTTAATAGCACTCCGTAAAAAGTACCGAATGTTATTCAGGAGTCAGAACTTTACCCATTTG
>JAAUYH010190294.1_pt1 | contig 17199 bp, 12 predicted proteins | sample 7278061 | NCBI WGS metagenome assembly JAAUYH01 (sample SAMN14350203, study PRJNA611818) | marine sediment metagenome | isolation source: surface marine sediment (0.6m) | place: French Polynesia: Moorea | collected 2018-08 | reverse complement strand
TATGTCGATTACGGGTGGCGCGCCTGCTCAGTATACGCCTGTATTGTTAGGTATTACTAAAGCTTCTCTCAATACAGATAGCTTTATTTCTGCTGCTTCTTTCCAAGAAACTACTCGTGTTCTAACAGAAGCTGCTATTGAAGGCAAATCTGATTGGCTGCGAGGTTTGAAAGAAAATGTGATCATCGGTCGTTTAATTCCTGCTGGAACTGGATTTAATACTCACGAAGAACCTTTGGGTAGCAGAAATGATCTGGAAAATTCTTCTTTAAAAGATAATTTCCGTAATAGTTCTTTGTATGGTTATGGCAACGATAATTACGAAACTTTTCGCTTATCAGAAGAAGGATTTGCTAGTCCAGAACCTCATCCCCGACGTTCCTATAAAGATTTGAGTGAAGATGAAAATGTTATTCTTGACGACCAAACTGCCAGAGCCTACACCAGAAGTGTAGATTCTGTTTTTAACGATCGCCCTAATTCTTTTGATTCGAGTCCTGATATTTTGCCTGAGGAAATTATCGAGATTGATGAAGAAGATCTTGTAGAGTAAGTAAAATTAATCTTTGGCTCTAGATCTTGATTTTTATTGGGTATTAAGTTTCCTTCAGTGGGCTTAATACCTTTTTTTAGCTGGAAATAAAGATTAGAAAATAGTAAAGCGATTAAGTACAACTCGATCGCGCCCTTGTTCTTTCGCCCAGTAGAGAGCCTCATCTGCTTTGGCAATCAGTTTTTCGGCAGGAAAACTAGGCATAGGGACAATACTGGCGATACCAATGCTGATGGTAACTACGGTGCTAATATGAGAACTAGCATGAGATATGCTTAATTCTTTAATCTGTTGGCGGATCTTTTCCCCGATTTCCATTGCCCCTTTCGCCGTAGTTCTCGATAAAATAATGACAAATTCCTCTCCACCATAACGGGCAACTAAATCTGCAGGACGCTTAGCATTACGCCTCAAAACAGTAGCTACTTTCTGGAGACAGCGATCGCCCGCTTGATGTCCGTAAGTATCATTGAAAAGCTTAAAGAAATCTACATCGCAGAGCATTAGAGATAAATAAGCTTTTTCTCGGCTCATTCTATGCCATTCTCGCTTGAGATATTGGTCAAAGCTACGACGGTTAGCAATTTGAGTCAATTCATCAACAGAGGCGATCTTTTTTAATTTTTGATTGGCAGCTTCTAATTGTTCGGTGAGCAATCTTTCTTTTTCTATCTGTCTTTTCAATTCTTTCATTGCCCAATGAGTTTGTAGTAGTCTTTTCACTCTTTGCAATAAAACTGGCCAATGAATTGGTTTAGTAATATAGTCTGTTGCTCCTACCTCAAAAGCTCGATCGACTGACTCAGAATCATCAAGGGCGGTAATCATTAAAATTGGGGGACAATCTTCGCCTAAAATATTTTGTAGTTTGGCACAACAACTAAAGCCATCTAGTCTAGGCATGACTCCATCTAATAAAATCATACTTGGCTTAAATTTTTGGCAAGTTTCTAAACATTCTTCCCCGTTGGTATTTTCTAGGACACGATACCCTTGTTGCTCGATCATCGAACGGATCATCATGCGAGTGGTAGCATTATCTTCTACCACTAAAATCAAAGGTGGATTTTTTTGGAAATCAGGATCGATCATAATTGCTAAGATTCGGGAAAGAAATATTGTCCTTCAATTAATATCAAAACTCAAAATTCTCACGATTGCATCGGTTTAATTGCCAATTTTATCAAGATAAAATTACTCATACTTTGATGGATTAGGGAATAGGTTAGAAAAAGATAAATATAATGACTAAAGACAGAATTGAACTTCTGATTGTCGATCGAGACCAAATTTTCCGTCTAGGTTTGGTTACTGCTCTAGCATCTTATCCCGATTTTTACATTATTGCTCAAGCTAATAACCTTTCTGATGCTCTACTCAAACTAGATGAAGGCTTACAACCTGATATCTTAGTATTAGAATTGGGTTTAGAGCGTTTATTAGGCAAAAAAGACGTTACTTGGGAATTATGCCAAAAATTGAGGCAAAAGCATGGTGATTTACCGATTTTATTACTCAGTTCTTACCTCGAACCTAAAATTCTCAGAACACTGAAAACCTTAGGAGTACAAGGCTATTGTAACAAAGGCACAGATATAGATACTGTTGCTCGTGCAATTCATCGTCTTGCTGGAGGAGAAACTTATTGGCAAGAAATCAAGCTTCCTGCTGATAATTTTTGGTTAAAAAAGCTATCTCGTCTAAGCAGAACAGGACAGAGAGAAATTAAAGTTACTCTAGAAGAAATTAATAATCAACTAAAAAATAACAGCCTATCTATTTTAGACCGATTATTTTTATCTGGGCGTAAGCGAGAACTCTTAGCTGCAGATTGGTTAGTTAATCACTTGATTTCGGAGCAGATTTCCACCAGTATTGTTAATCAAAATCAGCAATTCCCTGGTTCTCCAGCCTTGGTGCCAAAAGATACTCCCAATCAGTCCTGTTTATTATCTGCTTATGAGGTAGTTACTGAACTGGAAAAAGAGCAATCTGTTAATGCTCAAATTTTTAGAAGGGTCTTTACCGCGATCGAATTAGAAGCAACAAATCGTACCAATGTTACTTTAGAAATCGACATTCTGCAAATTTCCAAAAGGAAAGAATTGCTTTATCTGGTTTTAAGTAGGTTGTATAAACTAGTTCAAAGTTTACAAAAAGAGCCGAGTAGATTATCTATAGAGGATAATTTACATGAAATCTGGCAATCTGCTAGTGTCGATTTTTTTTTCGGGCATTATGGTGGGACAATTGTTATTACTGAAGAGCAATTCTTAGAAATTATTGAACAAGAAGCATTCATAGTTCAGCGCAATATCTTTAATCAAATTTACTTTGCTTCAGATTTACTTGCTTACTTATTAGAAAAAAAACCTTTAATTGTTGATTTCACTAGCTATCGCTATGATTCTCCTGAAGCTCAAGATAGGGCGCAGACGCTGATCGAAAATTTGATAATTTTAGTTGCCAATGCAATTTTGCAGGTTTTCTTGAATAATTTTTACAATTTAGAAATATTTAAATATAATCTCTATCATCCTAAATATAGAAGTACTAGAGAAATTGCTCGTTTTCGCAATGATCTTTCCTGGCGATACCGCCAAGAGAAATATTGGGACGATCCGAACAACATTTTTTCTAGTCGTTACCGTTTATTAATTTTGCAACAGAATGGAATTCAAACTTTTTTTGTCTATGCTTCTCGCACCGAAGAGTTAAATCAACTACGAGGATTGCCTTGGCTAGCTACTATGATTATCGAAATTCGTGATGCAATTTCTCCTCGTCTTCGCGCTCTAATAGCGTCTTTGGGTAAAGGTATGGTTTATCTTCTAACTCAGGTAATAGGTAAAGGTATTGGCTTAATTGGTAAAGGCATTATTCAAGGAATTGGCAGTAGCTTACAAGATACAAATTATGGCAAAAAAAACCAAGATTAACCTAGATGAAGGGTTGGCTTTCTCCCTTAATCAACTGAATTAACTAACTAATTTATAGACGTGTCACACTAGAGATATAGTTTTTTTCCTCAGGCTTAATTTAAGCTCACCAGTAAATAAAATCTATCAATACACTAAGATTGTCAGATGAAAATTAAGAATCAGTCACATAAGATCGGCACTAATCTTCCCTTAAACAAAGCAAAAAGAAAGGGCAAAGGTAAACGAGTGTACCAAAATCTGCATAGATTAGCTGCTAGTTTGATGATTCTCCAAACAGTTTTCTTGACAACTCCAGCTTTAGCTCAGAGAGTAAGAGATAATAATCTTAGCTATAGTCAGTTTATCCAAAAACTGAAACGAGGAGAAATTGCCAAAGTAGAGCTAGATGAAACTACCAATAAGGCTAAGGTTACTTTAAAAGAGCAAAACAAAAATGACCCCCCCAAAGAAGTAATTTTATTTGCTCAAAATCAAGATTTAATTCCGAAAATTCGTAATACTAATGTAGAATTTGAAATTACTTCTTCTCTCGATCATTCTACTACCGTGGGAGTAATCGCTAATTTAATCATTATCCTGTTGCTACTCGCTGGATTAGTTATGATTATTCGTCGTTCCGCTAGTGCTTCTGGACAAGCATTTAATTTTGGTAAATCAAGGGCTAGATTTCAGATGGAGGCGGAAACAGGTATAAAATTTCATGATGTAGCAGGAATCGAAGAAGCTAAAGAAGAATTACAAGAAATTGTTACTTTCCTCAAACAGCCAGAAAAATTTACCGCTATTGGCGCAAAAATTCCTCGGGGAGTATTATTAATTGGCCCTCCTGGAACTGGTAAAACGCTCCTAGCCAAAGCCATCGCTGGTGAAGCTGCCGTTCCTTTTTTTAGTATCTCTGGTTCAGAATTTGTCGAGATGTTTGTCGGGGTAGGAGCATCTCGTGTACGCGATTTATTTAGAAAAGCTAAAGAAAACGCACCTTGTCTAGTCTTTATCGATGAAATTGATGCGGTTGGTAGACAAAGAGGTGCTGGTTACGGTGGTGGTAATGATGAGCGAGAGCAAACCCTTAACCAACTCCTAACCGAAATGGATGGTTTTGAAGGGAACAGTGGCATTATTGTCATTGCAGCTACTAACCGCCCTGATGTTCTCGATTCTGCTCTTTTGCGTCCTGGACGTTTCGATCGCCAAACTATGGTAGATTATCCTGATTTTCAGGGAAGATTGGGCATTTTAGAAGTTCATGCTCGCAATAAAAAAATAGCCCCAGAAGTTTCTTTAGAAACAGTCGCTCGTCGTACTCCTGGTTTTAGTGGTGCTGATTTAGCTAACTTACTTAATGAAGCAGCAATTTTTACAGCGAGAAGACGGAAAGAAGCAGTTACCATGCTAGAGATTAATGACGCGATCGATCGAGTAGTCGCGGGTATGGAAGGATTACCTTTAGTAGATGGTAGGATTAAGCGTTTAATTGCCTATCGCGAAGTTGCTTGCGCCTTAGTAGGAACTTTGATTCCTAATCATAATCCCCTAACAAAAACAACCTTGATTCCCAGGGGACAAAGACAAGCACTAACTATATTTGTTCCTGATGAAGATGGTTTAATTACCAGAAATAGTATCTTGGCTATGATTACCTCGGCTTTAGGTAGAAGAGCAGCAGAAGAAGTTATCTTTGGTGAAACTTTTGGTGATAGTGAATTAACTAGCATTATTGGTAGAGATATTGAAAGAATTACCTCTCTCACCAGAGATATGGTAACTAAGTATGGAATGTCCGAACTTGGGCAAATGGCGTTGGAAGGACAGTCCCAACCTATCTTTCTCGGTAATAGCTCTGGAGAAAGCCCAGAATATTCAGAAAAGGTAGCTGCTCATATTGATGCTCAAGTTCGTACTATCATCAAAGAATGTGGGGAAAGAGCTAAACAGATTATCCGCGATAATAGAGCATTACTAGACCGTTTGGTGGATGTTTTAATTGAACAAGAAACTATCGAAGGAGAAGAATTTCGTAAACTAGTTAAAGAATTTTCTCAATCTTCTCAGTCAAAGTTAGTAACATCTTCTTAAGCTTTAGTTTTTGCTAATGGCTAATTGCTAATGGTTAATAGTTGATGTCTAAATTGCAATCAACTATTAACTCTCAAAAAACTGATGAGAAACTATCCCTTCTACTCCTGTAAGTTACGATGGTAAGTAGCTTGCTGTGCATGTGATTTAAGGCTTGTGCCACTGACCAACTAATTTACCATCTATGACTTTCAACTTGGGAATGAGAGAGAAGTGTTTAACTTTTTTTTTCTTAACTAGATTAGATTGATTATTTCTAGGTTCAATTTTACATTTGATGATGATATCCATAATTACATATCTTGAAATTATATTCTTGATTAGATCGAGGCTAAAAACTAATCGAGAAAAACTGGGGTATCTTTGTCGAAAAATTTCCACCTGAATTAATCAGATTTTTGGGAAATTTCGTCCAGCTTAATCCTGATTTTTGAACGGAAAAATACCTGAATTTTTCCTATTGTCTGCTTCAGTTTTTATTGACAAAATAGATAGTAATGAAAATATGTGTGTTAAGAGAGCAATGATCAACTCTTGCTCTCTTTTTTTTCTTATTGGTGGTTCTACTGCAGATATCAAATAAACTAAAAGAGCCAGGATACACTCGACTCTGTAATTCTTTAACTACTGAGAAAAGAAAGTGACAATATTTACAGCAGTACAGGTAAAGATTTAGGAAATCACCTTAAACTTAGGGGATGGGACTTATAAAGTGGAGGACGCGATATCTGAATCGAATTCAGGTATTCTAGCCGTCCGTCTGAAGCAGTTTCAGCACACAGCCCCTTCGATTTGTGAATCGCCCTTACAAGATTGATCTGTCCTAACCCGATCGCATACTACTATAGTAGTATGCGATCGGATTCTTAAAAAACTGTTTTTGTTGTTTGAATCAATTCTTGCCAAACACCTTTGGGCTGCCAAATTTTATTCATAGGATAGCAGGATTTTTCTTCAGGCAAATTCAGGATATGTTTTTGATAGAGATACATAAAACAAGAAACACGCATATTTTTAGCGCAATGTACCCAAACTTTCCGCATTCTATGAACACTCATTAAATGACAAAAGATCTGAACATCATCGATTTGAGGAGCTTCCCAGGCTACAGGAAGATGGATATAAACCATCCCCAAATCGGTAACAATAGCATCTTCATCGAGAATAGCATTACTAGAAGAGGTTAAAGCTAAATTGATCAATACTTTGTAACCATCTTCTGCAATAGTGCTAAATTGATCTTGTTTTGGTTGTCCAGAAGTGGCAATTTTATCGCTTACCTGATAGTAATTTAATATCTTTTTCATCGGAATTATAATCAATCATACTTCTCAACATCAAGATAAATTGATTGCTTACTTTTGTTTATAGCAATCCTAAATTAAATGGTTAGGTACGGTAAAAGCAATTGTTACTTTGCTGTGATACTGAGAGACCATCTCTGGGAAAAATTTCCAGATTTTTGATGCTCCGTCACACGAAGAATCAAAAATCATCACTTCTTACAACCTAAATAGGATTGCCATACTACCTGTTTTATGACCGGGGAACGCCGGTCACCGCAGGCTCCGTCGTGTCTTGGTGAGCGTTCTTGAACGAGTCGCTCATGGGGGAAACCCCCAAGACCGCGCTCGTCCGCTTCCCTTGCGGAGGAAACCTCCGCGGTGAAGCAGTCCGTTGGGCGGGTTTCCCGACTTGAAGGAACTGCTGAACCCTTTAGGGGTTCTCACCGCTTTTACGGCGGAGTAACGGTGACTAAGAGGATTTTGAACAGGAATGCTTTGATTCAGCCCAGGCAAAATTAACTTTTGCTCTCAAAGTTATAAAAGAAGAATAGAATAATAACACTCTGCTGATTAACCTAGATTAATGAAATTAAATTATTTCTGACTGCCCTCATAATGAATTTATAACAGATAGATTTTTCTATTAATGTCAGGGTTAAAAAGAAAGCAAATATATTTATATCAAGAAATTTAGATGAGAAAAACAGTAAAATATGCTTCATAAATTATTTAGAATTAAACTAAAAAGTATCTGTTTTGTTAACTGTTAATTGTTAATTGTTATAAATTGTGAATAAATATTTTTCAGTGTTATTTTTTGATTTACTATTGAAAAATATTATGGAGTTTGTTTCCACTCTGATAAATCGCGATCGACTGCATAATGCCAGTTTTTTGGGACTAACATTACTGAAGTTTCTTGGGCTGTAGTTGTTTTAGTATTATTAGCAGAAGTAACTTGAGCGTAAACAGAGCGATCGTTCAAGTTCGCATTACCCAAAATAATTTCGTGAATCTTCTTATTTTTTAATTCAATAGTTATTTTCGTAGCCGATTTATCTAGTCCATATTTAGACAAATCAGCGAGAGGAATAGTCAAAGAGCGATCGCTTTTCCCGTTAGCGATTAAATCTAACAAAAAAGAGATGGTTGCATCGCTAGCTGGTACATCTTCAGGTTGCTTCATTTGCCAGGGTTGATTTTTATCTCCCATCCGCACAAATTCGAGAGTATGATCAGATTTGGCAATAGTTATTTTTTGAATTTCTGACTCAGTAAACTGAAATATCTGTTGTTGTTTAGCTTCAATTTGACTTATTTTTTCTGTTGCTTTAATTTCATAAAAATAGACCCATCCACCTAAACTAGAAGCTAACAATAATAAGAACCAAGTACTTCCTTTAAGTTTCATAACTAATAACTAATAACTAATAGCTAACAACCTTTACCTTCTTCGCCACCAAACTGCACCAGCAACTACTAAACCTAACATCGGCATAATCCTTAAAGCTGTCCAGCTAATAATACCTGCTTGTAAATTAGATAAATTGATGCGACGATTTTTAGGCTCTTTAGGTCGAATAGAAAGGGTTTGTTCGTCTTCTTTGGCTAACCAATTGACAGCATTTAGAAAGATATCTCCATTAAGTTGTTGTTCAAACCAACCATTAACAATAAATGTCGAACTACCAAAAATAACTAGGCGGGACTCTGATGATTGATTATCAGTAGAAACAGGTTTCGACTTGCTAAAAGCAAAACCGATGTTGAGAGGACCCTTAATATCTTCTTGTTCGTTAAAAGCAATTTCCGCTGTAGTTATATTCTTTTCTGCCCAGGTTTCAGTATCGGTAATAATTAGCGGTGCAGCAGTTACTCCCTCTATGGGTGTGGTTGTAATCGGTCGAGATTCTGGGAAGATGGAAATACCATTTCCAAGTCGATCGGTAATGGGATGATCGCCATAAGTAGTAATTAGCGGTGCAGCAGGACCAAAACCAAGAATACTACCAGCCCCCGAAGCATCAATAATAAATCGATCGTCTAATTTGATGCCGTAATCTTGTAACAATGGGGTTAATTCAGGATTAGTGTTAGGTATCAGCATTAGTAACAAACTTCCACCATTGTTAAGATAATTTTGGAGCATCTTTACTTCTTGGGGAAATAGCTCTCTGATGGGGCCTGGAATTACAATTACATCAGGTTCATTGGGGATTTTTCCGCTAGTTGCCAGGTTAATCGGTTCAACTTTATATCCTTTGTCTGACAGATTTTTAACCGCGATCGACAGACTATTTTCTGTTCCCTCTTCTAGCTCCGCTTCACCATGTCCTTGAGTAAAATAAACCAGAGGAGTATAATCCCGTACAATTCTTTCGATCGCGTTGGTTAACTGTACTTCGGAAAGACTATTACTAAAATTATCATTAATTGTCTGTACTAATTGTTTTTTATCTTCATATTCGAGATAGATATCTCCCTTGGATTGCACATCAAATTTTTCTCTGAGTTCAATCCTTAAATCTGGATCGACAAATTCATACCGAAAATTGTCATTATAACTCTGATAATTTTCTAATAAAGGTTCTATTGCTGGTTTGGACTGAGGATCGAAAACTAATACTTTAAGGGGCTTAGATAAGTTTTGAACTATAGTTTGAGTCTGAGGAGAAAGAGTAAATAATTTATTTTCAGTTAAATCCAAACGGACAGAATAGCGAACCGCTAGAAAATTAATTAAACCAAGAATAATTAATAAAGCGCAGGTAGATAAAATAGTATTAGTTCCTGCTTCCACTGAACGCTTATTTAAAAAGCTATTTTGATTTTGATTAACTAAAATAAAGCAAAGTATCAATATAAATAGTCCAGCGAGCAATAAACCCCAAGCTATTGATGACCATGTATTTTCAATTAATCTAATAATAATTCCTGCAGTAGTGATTGCTAATCCTAAAAAAAACAATATCTTATTCATTAGCTACTTCTCAATTATTAACTAGTAAATCTAGTAGTTTCTACTGATTGAGCCGTGAGAAACAAACCCAAAAAAATGTAACTAGCAAAAACCACTAAATTACTAGTGTCAAAAATTCCTTGAACTAGATTATTATAGTTTTCTAATAAAGAAATATGTTTTAAAACTTCTCCTATTATTCCTCCAACATTTTGAGCAATCAGATCGACAATCCAAAGTAATAAAACTAAAGCAAAAGTAATAATCGCTGCAAAAATAGAACTTTCTGTCAGAGAAGAGACAAACATGCCTAGAGAAAGAATAGCTGCTGCTAGTAAAATTAAACCCAAATGAGCTAGTAAAGGTACAGCAGGAGAAATGGGTGGACTGGCTGCACTAAAAACAATTGCTTCATAGAATAACCAGGGTAAAATCATGACGATAAAAAAAGCGACTACCCCTAATAGTTTGCCCAAAGCAACAACCCAATTAGAAATAGGTGATGTTGCTAATAACTCTAAAGTTCCTCTCTTTCTTTCTTCTGAATACAACCCCATAGACAAAATAGGCAGAATAAATAAAGAAAGTGACCCCATTACTGCAAAAAATGAATTTAAAAAAATGTAAGCTACATCTATTGAACCAGTAAGACCTAATTGTTCACCTGCATTTACTTGCTTGATGATTCCTTCTTGTCCTAATAATAATTCTACAAAAAACAAACCAGATATCAACCAAAAAACCGCAGTAATAATATAAGCTAAAGGCGAAGTGAAATATCCTTGCAACTCTTTTTTGAAAACAGCTATGGTATTAGAAATTATCATTGTGTTAATTGTTTGATTACCTATTAACTATTAGCTATTAATTATTTTCTTCATCCACAGTTGACTCTTCAGTTGTTAATTGTAAGAAGACATCTTCTAGACTAAGACTAGTACGACGCATTTCTAATAAACCTAATCCTCGCTCGACAATGGTGGCAGCAATTTCTTTACCTGGTTCTGTTTCTGTGGTGCAATTAATTTGTAAGAGAGTACGATTTGGTTGCAGATTACATTTAGTTCGATCGATTTCTACTGTGCTTACTCCAGAAATTTTTTGCAACAGATCGATTATATTTTCTCGATCTCCTTCAATTTCCACTTCATAGCCAGAACTACCTTTAAGCTGTTCCATTAATAAGCTAGGAGTATTAGTGGCAACGACTTTACCCCGATTAACAATCGTAACGCGATCGCAAGTCATACTCACTTCTGGCAAAATATGCGTAGATAAGATAATTGTGTGTTCTCCTGCCAGACTTTTAATGAGATTACGGACTTCGATAATCTGACGCGGATCTAAACCGACGGTAGGTTCATCTAAAATGATTACTGGTGGTTCATGGACGATCGCTTGAGCAATACCTACTCTTTGACGATAACCTTTAGATAGTTTACGAATTATGTCTGTGCGCCTTTCGACTAGTTGACAGCGTTGGATGGCTGAATCTACTTTGGCTACTCGATCGCCTTTTCTAACTCCTTTGATTTTGGCAACAAAGTGTAAAAAACTCTCCACCGTCATCTCAGGATATAAAGGAGGATTTTCAGGTAAATAACCAACTCGACGACGTACTTGCATCGACTGCTTATGAACATCGTAACCTGCAATCTTGGCTGTTCCTGCTGTAGCAGGTAAATAACCAGCTAAAATACGCATGGTTGTAGTTTTTCCTGCACCATTTGGACCAAGAAAACCAATAATTTCTCCCTTTTCAACTGAGAAATAAATGTCCTCAATTGCGGTAGTAGAACCGTAAGTTTTACTTAAATGTTCGACTTCAATCATTTTTCAAGAGAATTGGGAAAAGGTGGTAGTTAGTAGTTAGTAGTTAGTAGTTAGTAGTTAGTAGGTATTAGTTACTTAACTCTAAACTCACATTAGAAAAGGTTTAATTAGCTTATATTTTAAAGCCAAGTCTAAACTTAGACGAGCTAAGGCAAAACAGATTACACTTTCGATTAAAAGAATACTACCAGAAGAAAGTACGGTAGTTTCTTCTAGTAAAGCTAATCCTCGTACAAGTCCAAAAGCCAAAACTGCACCATCATTGAGATGAGAATTGCGATCGCCACGAATAATATAGCGATAGGTTACTCCAAAAAGGAAACCACTTATCCAGGCTATCCCTCCTGGGATTAATAAATCTATGCTCCCATACTGTTGTAAATAGCTAAACTGTTCTCCTGGAATTGATAATACATAAGTATTAAATTCTCTGCCAGCAAAATCAGCGACGACAAAAAATATGGATGCTATCATCCCTGCTTTGAACGATTCGATTCTTTCTGTCTGTAAACTAGGCAAAATCTCTACCACCAAACAACACTTACAAAATATGATAAAGTTTGTATTAGATTTATTATTTTTATCTCAGAAAAAAATACAAATATGGATATTTTGACATTAGGTTGGGTTGCTTTGCTAGCTCTATTCACTTGGTCTATTTCAATGGTAGTTTGGGGTCGTAACGGATTCTAGAATCGTGGAAGCAGATTATATTCTTAATACGTTATTTCTCGTAGCTTTAGCTCTACTTGTTTTAGTGAGTGGCGGTATACTTTATCTGTCTACGTTAAAGTGGCGCGATAGACGTATGCAAATGCGCGACAAGCGTGATGGAAAATAACACTATTAGTAAAAAATTGACAATTGACAATTGACAATTGTCAATTGTCAATTGTCAACCTAAACATTCAGTCGATCTAAAACAAAGGCATATTCTAACGCTATTTCTTTAAGACTTTCATAGCGTCCCGATGCGCCACCATGTCCTGCACTCATATTAGTTTTTAGTAACAATATGTTATTGTCAGTTTTTAATTCTCTTAGTTTAGCTGTCCATTTGGCAGGTTCCCAATACTTGACTCGCGAATCATTTAAACCTGCGGTAATCAGTAAGGCAGGATAGTCTTGAGCGGTAACGTTATCGTAGGGAGAATAGGATTTGATGTAATTATAGTATTCTTCTTTGTTAGGATTACCCCACTCCTCCCATTCCAAGACAGTTAGAGGTAGGGATGTATCCAAGATGGTGGTTAAAACATCTACAAAGGGAACATCGGCGACAACAACTTTAAATAAGTCTGGACGCAGATTCATTACCGCACCCATTAGTAAACCCCCTGCACTACCACCAGAGATTACTAGGCGATCGCTATTTGTCCATTTTTCCGCAATTAGATGTTCCGCACAGGTGATAAAATCGGTAAAAGTATTTTTTTTATGTAAAAACTTGCCATCTTCGTACCACTTCCGTCCCATTTCTTCTCCACCGCGAATATGAGCGATCGCAAATACAAATCCTCGATCTAAAAGAGAAAGACGCAAAGAAGAGAAATAAACAGGATAAGAATAGCCATAAGAACCATAACCAGTTAACCACAGAGGGTTAGAACCATCTCGATCAATTCCCTTTTTATAAACTAAAGAAATAGGAACTTTTGTACCATCAGCAGCAGTAGCAACTAATCTTTCACTAGCGTATAAAGTGCGATCGTATCCTCCTAAGACTTCGGTTTCTTTCTTTAATTCTCTTGCTTCTGTCTCGAAATCGTAATCGAAAACAGAAGAAGGAGTAATCATGGAACTATAACTAAAGCGAAACTTGGTAGTATCAAATTCAGGATTATTTCCCCCAGAAAAAGAATAAGTTGGTTCTGGAAAAGTTAGTTCTTTTATTTCTCCTGTTGCTAAAGTTTGGATTCTTGCTGTGGGTAATCCTCCTTGACGTTCATAAATAACTAAATAATCGGCAAAGGCATCAATTCCCTCTAGCATGATATCTTCTCGATGGGGAATGATAGTTTTCCAATTAGCTTTATCGATCGAATCAACTGGTGTTGACATCAACTTAAAGTTAATGGCATCTTCGTTGGTTGTAATATAAAAGCGATCGCTATGATGTCCGAGAAAATATTCAATTCCTGTTTGACGGGGTTGAAATAGTTTGAACTCGCCACTAGGATTATCAGCATCCAGATAATGTACTTCTGAAGTAATTTTACTACCCAATTCCAGCAGAATATATGCCCGCGATCGAGTTTTTTCTATACCTAAGTAATAAGCTTCGTCATCTTCCTGATACACCAGAACATCACTACTCGGATCGCTACCTAAGCTATGTCGCCATAGTTGATAAGGACGATTAGTCTCATCTACCTTGACATAAAAAACAGTCTGATTATCGTTACCCCAAGCAAAAGAATAATAGGTATTAGGAATTGTCTCTGAGTATAGCTTTCTCGTAGCTAGATCGAGAAAAACGAGGGTATATTGTTCTGCACCCGTTGTATCTGTTGAGTAAGCGAGAATCTGCTGATTAGGACTAATTGAGGTTACTCCCAAACTAAAAAACTCTTTTCCTTCTGCTAATTCATTTTGATCTAAGAGAATTTCTTCTTCTGCCTCTAAACTCTGATATTTACGACATAAAATTGAATATCCTTTACCTTCTTCAGTACGAGAGTAGTAATAGTAATCTTTGAGCCGATAGGGTACAGAAAGATCGGTTTCTTTAATTCTTGAGAGCATCTCATCATACAGAGATTTCTGTAAATCTTCTGTATGCTTCATTTTAGCTTCTGTATAGTCGTTTTCCGCCTTTAAATAGTCAATAACTTCTTGTTTATCTTGTTGGCGCAACCAATAGTAGTCATCAATTCTCTTATCTCCATGAGTTACCAATTCGTGAGGATGTTTGGCTGCTATAGGTGGAGTTAGTTTTTTAGTCATATTTAAATATTTTTGTTGGCTTTGCTTTTATTTTAGATATTGTGGCTCTTGGTGAATGATACAGGGAAAGCGCACTTCCTGAAGGGCAAGTAGGAATTTTAGAAAGTGTCCTAATCTAAAATAAGTAATGCTATATACGATAAATTGCGAGGGTACTGAAAATCTAACTACTAACTGATTTAATTCTTTTGGCACTCGCGATAAGTTAAGACAGTTTTAATCAAAGAATATTATAATGAACACTTATATTCTTAACCTGTTGGTTATTGGATTACTGTTGTTGGGAGTGACTTTAGGTTCGGGTTGGATTAAACGGCTTCCTCTTTCTTATGCCCTAATTTATTTAGTAGTTGGCATTTTACTTGGTTCCTATGGTTTTGGATTAATTAAGATTAGACCAGATACGCAATTTTTAGAAAGATTAACTGAGTTTATTGTAATCGTTTCTGTATTTGGTTGTGGGCTAAAAATTAATCGTCCTCTCAAGCTTTGGGCGTGGCAAAGTACTATTAGATTAATTGGGTTGCTGATGCCTATATCTATCTTTGCTTTAGCTGCAAGTGTTCACTATATTCTAGGCATGGGTTGGGGTGCTGCGGTGTTACTGGGGGCGATACTCGCACCTACCGATCCTGTACTGGCTTCCGAGGTACAACTCGCTCATGTGAAAGATCGAGACGAGTTGCGCTTTGCCTTAACTTCAGAAGGGGGTTTAAATGATTCTTTGGCTTTTCCCTTTGTCTATTTTGGTATTTATGCCTTTCAAGATCCTAATTGGGATAATTGGTTTCAAAAATGGGTAAGTATAGATTTACTTTGGGCGATCGCATCAGGGATTATTATGGGAATTATTGTATCCAAAGCAGTAGTTTGGATTGACTGCACCTTACAAAAACGTCGTTCAGCGGAAGACTTGATGGAAGATTTTATTGCCTTAAGTACTATTCTGTTGACTTATTCTCTGACTGAATTAGTTAATGGCTATGGGTTTTTGGCTGTATTTGTCGCGGGGTTGATAATGCAGCAAAGCAATTTTTCTCAGCAAGATAAGCGACTGGCACAGTTGGAATTTACCGAACAAGTTGAAAAGCTGTTAGAAGTAACCGCGATCGTAATTTTAGGTACGATCTTGTTAATTAATCCGATGCTCGAATATGCGGTACAGTCTTTATTAATTGCGGGATTACTGTTTTTGATAATTCGTCCCTTCGGAGTCTGGCTAAGTACCTTAGGGGGAAGTCTACCAAAGCAAACTCGCAGTCTGATGGGATGGTTTGGAATTAAAGGTTTGGGTTCGGTTTATTATCTTACCTATGCTTTGGGTAAAGGGGTAACAGGCGATCCTGCTACACAAATTACCTGGATTACTTATACGGTAGTTGTCTTATCTGTAATCGTTCACGGTATTAGTGCTTCACCTCTTATGGCTTGGTACGAAGAAGAAGTGAAAAATAGGCATTGGTGAATGTGTAATGCTAAAAAGTCTTTAAATAAATAGTCTTTAAGTATTGTCAAAAGGAGATGCAGATTTTTCTACTCGCTGACGTTTAATTAAGTTTTGCGTTGAATTTCGTTTTTCTACCCAATATATAAGAAAGCTGCACTGTAAAAGAGGTGGACGTTCTCAAAAATGATTGATGAATATATTCAAGCTGTAATGACCAAAAAGCAGATACCAGGGTTATCTGTGGCGGTAGTTAGAGAAGGTGAACCCTTGTTAATGAAAGGATATGGTATAGCTAACCTAGAACATTCTGTGTCTGCAACAGAAAAAACAGTTTATGAAATTGCTTCAGTAGGCAAGACATTTACGGCTACTGTAGTGATGATGTTAGCAGAAGAAGGTATTATCGAGCTAGATAAAGCGATCGCTAATTACATAGATAATTTACCCCCTGCATGGCATTCAGTAACATTAAGACATATCCTATCTCATCAATCAGGTATTCCCAATTATACAAATGCAGAGAATTACTGGAATATTACTCGCTTAGATTTAACTAAAGCCGAAATTCTCGCTTTAGTTAAAAATTTACCCCTCAAGTTTCAGCCAGGGGAATATGTCAGCTATGACAACACAGGTTACTACCTGTTAGGTATGATGCTAGAGAAAATAACTAATAAGTCTTATGGCGATTTAATGCAAGAGCGTTTGTTTAAACCGTTGGGAATGAATTCCACTAGGATGAATAATCCTCAAGAGATTGTACCTCATCGAGCATCTGGTTATCGTTTGCCAAATAATAGATTAATCAATAAACCCTATTACAGTCCTTCAGTAACATATTCGGCTGGCGGACAACTTTCTAGTATTGAGGATATGGTGAAGTACGAACAAGAGTTAGCCAATCCGACTCTACTTCAACAATCTACCTTAGATTTAATGTGGACTCCGAATTTTCCTCTAAATAATGATAGTTGGCAGCAACAAGGATATGTAGCGGGTTTAGGTTGGTGGGTGATTAATTACGATAATAGACGAGTGGTTTCTCATAAGGGAATTAGACAGAAAAAAACATCCCATAACAGGGTAGAGTTCAGGCAGGGCTAAGACTTCGGGAGAATATAGAGATGGAGCTGACTGCGGAACTTAAAGCTTTGTTC
>JAAUYH010106693.1_pt1 | contig 17200 bp, 21 predicted proteins | sample 7278061 | NCBI WGS metagenome assembly JAAUYH01 (sample SAMN14350203, study PRJNA611818) | marine sediment metagenome | isolation source: surface marine sediment (0.6m) | place: French Polynesia: Moorea | collected 2018-08 | reverse complement strand
CATAACGATAGCTTAATCATATTTCATGCGTTGTCATAATTAGGTAGAATAATATGATAAGTAGACAGTAATGAGCTGTTACAGCACAGCAGGCTCAGCATAATCGTCACAGAGAGCCTAGCTGACATTCGTAAAATGATGAACTTTCATTGTTCTTACCTCTCCTCACAGCATCCAATAAACAGTCCAGTGCATCTCCAGATTCTGCTAGTGTTAATCTTTTCCTTTAGAGCTCGACTGTTACCACATTAATCTCACTTAACATTTTCGCAATACGCTCCGCTAGAAATTTGAATAACTGTCGCTGGTCAATAACAAGGTCAGACTGACTAGACTCTGAAACAGTAATTAGAGAGTCACGTAGCTTTGTAAATCTGTCAATCGTGTGATATATACTTGACCACCAAGTTTCATCAGCTACAATAGGATTCAAATCACAAATGTTTCGCAAAAGTGCTCGATTCTTCATACGTTGCTTACAACACTTCATCGTCTTATGAACTGAATCAATCGTCTTAGATAGCCTTGAATCTCTTGCGATCATTCTGCGCACTTCTAAGTGTAATCGATAACTGGCGCATCCTACGTGCGGTATTTCTAAAAGGCTGGCTATTAGAGTATTAGTATTGCAATTATCAGCTACTTGACATAGGGAATATTCATGAACATTAACTCCATATATGTGCATTATGTCTTCAAAAAATCTAACATGAGTTTCAGCAGAGAACGAGGTAGCCGGTTTCGGATTTTCTGAGTCTGTATCAGGCCGTGCCATTGGGCAAACAGCTAGTAGAACGAATCGGGGTGTAATGATTTAATTAGGGCATCCATGTTTGTGAACTGTGTGTACACGATTATACAGCGCAAACAATCCGATATAGTGAGTAGAGTTGCGCGTCCACCCGTCATACATCTGTGCACCCTTACTTTTCCTCAACTCTTCTCTAATTTGTTCCTCCAATATCTCCACTACTTTCAACAATGTTTTCTTGAAAGTGTTGCAGTGGAAATGAATAAGCGAACTACGAAACGATCCGATCGCATCATCAGTAGCATACGAAGTAGGCAACAATTTGCACACTATGAATTTCATCCACGAAAACATAGCCTCTTTTCGTTCAGTTAGGCGCATGACAATTGGAGATTGAACTGAAAACACGTTCGCAGAACGCAGACGTTCTTGAACAGTAGAGTTGTAAAATTCTATTAAATGTGTTTCGGATCCTCCTGCAACACAACAAACTAGATGATTGTACGGATTCGTAAAACCAGCATTTTTTCGAAGAAAAATTCACCTCCAGACGTACACTGGTTTCCTTTCGGACACTCGTAAACAATGAATTTTACTTTTCTCTTGGGTTGATTGGCCTTCTTGCTGATAATTTCCCGCTCCTGCTCACGTAAAGGCTTCATTAATGCATGAACCACCGATTTTTTTGCCTGTTTCGTTGAACGAGGGAATTCATCCTGTGCTTTCGCTATGGACTATCAAGACTTAAGACTAATTTTATAGTGCTCGAACAGACAATGTGATGATTTCGGAGAGACTTATTCAAACTGAATCAAGTTGCGAAGGGCTTTCTGAATTCGCACAGTAATTTGAATTGCAATTGAAGCTCATTGAACAATTCGGACTGCAATATTGAATCCACAAACAATAATAATTTATTGAGAAAAGCTGCAATTCACTGCAGTTAAAATTAAATTGGGACCAGTCCAGGGTCTGCCTCCGCGACTGATGGCATAAAGACGCCCCATCGTCGCCGTCCCGTCACGGTGGCGCACCGCGAAGAAACGACTGCTTAGACTGATGATTCTGATTCAGACTGAAGCTTGCAGTTACTGTGACAAGCGATTCGCCAAACTAGCTAAATTAACTCTCGAGGAAAGAAGAGCAAAGTCGGAATCCTTGGATCCAGTGTGGGTAAGAGTTGAGTGGAGCAGTGAAGTTGTTCGAAACTGATGTGGGTTGTGGTGGGGAAGATGGACTTCTAATTTCGTGTATTGGCAATTACCGTACAGTACATACATTGTACAGTTGGACATACATGAACCTAATCAAATTGACTCGGAATGAACTTCCATGGCAGTAATGCAAGCAAATCGGCGTCAAGTTTTGTCACCGATATCGCCACGTGAGAAAGGTAGGTTGTGCGAGAACAAGCGGCAGCCCTTTGAGGCACCGGGAACAATCATCTGTAGAGAATTCCTTCAGCGCGCAGCATTCAACAGAGTAGAATAGACATTTTCCAGTTTATTTATCTCGTATATTTCGTCCTCGTCGTCGTCCTTCTCGCCCAAATGTTTTGCAACAACGCTGCCACCATGGTATCACATGCAAGTGCTGTATCGTTTTACTCAACTCAATATCCTACACCAGAAAAACAATACTGTACTTCACGTTTTGGCTCCATGTTCTTCGGCGCACACCTCATTACGCTGCTCCCATTCCAATTACCAACATTGTGGGTTTCCTCGACCTGCAGCCAGGTCTCATCGCTAAGTCGCGTTAATTCTAATGAGTCAGCATCCCGAAAGCCATTCATCCGTTGTCTTGCACCTTCTCCATTGCGATTCGTCTTCATCTAGTAGGCAGGTAGAGTAGAGAATGGAGATACAACCGATGTGCCCCAATAGCTTGGTGATTTTCGCGATGTCAACTCATTCGAATTGAATCGACTAGACGATGGAACGTGGAATAAGGTCGACAAAGTCGTCAAAATCAATAATTCCAATGGTAGAAGAAGTATAAGACCATGCGGCAAAGAACATGCACACTCGCATACACATCGAAAGGAACTGTTCCTTGTTCACTGGATACAAACTCTGGTAATCACACACACAATCCCGCACCACAAGCCTACGTGAACAGTACAACGGCTGGCAAGTTACTCCGTTTCATTCACAAATCGTCCCACCATATCCAAGGTCATCACAGTTTCTCAGCGGCGCCACTTCGTATAACCTGGCGTGCTATCAACAATTCATGTTCGGCCTGCGAATTGCAGTGTGGTTCTGCGCCTTCTCAGACCAGCACCCCATCACTATCCTCCACATCGTCTATCACATTGCGCCAAATATAGCATCTTCCATGCCTCCTCACCATTCACACACACGTAATCCCACTCCACTCCATCGCAAATCATCTTAGAAATCCTGCAAAGTTGCATATGACCACGACTTGTTATGTAGGAATACAATCCTCAACTATGGCTCCCCCTGGTAAGTGGCACTAAGTAAATAGCCGACACCAAGTTGTCCTCTTCGCACATGCACGCAACTGGAACAGCGAGAATGGCACCAGGACGCACAAATTTTACGCACAACGTCTCGGTTATCATTGTTGGCACGGCATCGTGGCAGGGATATCACGACTACAATTGGTCAAGTATCACTAGACCAGAGACGCGTAGTCTAGTGGGGCGGCTCCCAAAATGCCTCAGCCAGGTTACCAGTTTTCAAGGTCCCAGGTTCGATTACGGCAAGGCCGTAGATTGGTCTCTGCGGTGGGTATTCCATACTCGGATCGATTTCGACAAATATCGCGGGGAAATTTTTTGCCGTCCTTTTTGAGCCTGAGTTACAGCTATTCAGAATTCGCCGCGTGTCTAGTACAGCCAGTCAGAAAGTAGTTAGAGTTCAATCATAGGAATTAGCAAGAAGTATTCAAAAAACAATAGAGTTGCTAGAAGCTTCTACACAGGAGCTGACAATGGCTCGAGCCAACGAAATAAATCCCACGACCAGCTCGGGTTTCCCGTGCACCATCGGCCGTTGTGCCCAGCTTTTCGCCTACCTAACTATATCTACCAGCGGTCGCTCGTCTTTGCTCTACTGCGAAGAAGACGGGCGATACGCTTTCAACCTCAACCTACTTACTTCGGCGGTTGCCTGGCTCCTGCTCACCGGCGGTCGAAGGTGGGTGACACGCTTTGCCCCTACTTGCGGACCGGCGGTGCGGTGTGCAGCAACAATCACCTACTCATTTGAACAATATGATATGGCCGAATTGACTTGACTGTTCGTTGTTCCTTTCAACTCATGTTAGTCTCCGATGATGTAGACAGTACCTCAATCCGGCCTAAATCGATGGAATCTCACCAGCATGCGGTAGCGATAACCAACACCCATTTTAGAGAGCGACAAGCGCTCATGCTTGACAAGGCAGGAGCCTTGCTCCTGCCGGTTTGGTTGGGCGTTGAGCGATGGGGTTGCGCAGAATGAATAGGGTAGTGCTGGCAATCAGGAAATTACAGTACTGTAACGTTCTCTACTGCCCCCTGAACTTGCAATAAAGTTACTTCATACTTGGTCAGTTTTTACGGTGTCGTAAATCTCCGAAAATTGACTAGAGTAATTTGTTTCTATCTGATTCCTCTATCTCCAAATCTGTAATACAGTGCGGTACAGCACTTTCTTTCATGTTATACAGTGCCAAATCTACAATTTCTCCTACTTTTTCCAGTCAAGCAATAAGATTCTTCATAATGCAGCATTTTGTGCGTAGCATTTGAGTTGCCTAAAATGGAGTGTAGTAATTCGATAAGACGAGGTGGTTTGAGGTGCGTGCTTGGCGAAGTGTTGATGCGATAAATGGCCAACATGAGGGCTTAAATTCACTCACATTGGCCACGTGAAAGTGCGGAGGTGTTCATTTGCTACCACAGTTGCTAGAGACGCAACAAAATAGGTGTACGTGAATGCACGGTAGATATCAACTGTAGAAACCATGGAAATGTCTAGGTATTCCGAGAAAGAATTGAATCTCGAAGTTGTTTGTGGTTCCACTGAATATGGCCAAATTTGTATGGTACTCACTGGAGACAATCTAGGCAGAGACAAGTTCGATTTCGACGAAAACAGCAGACGTAATGATTGGATACTACGAATTAGGGGAAAGCTACATTGACATGGCTGGGATTGTGATAACAAGCCACATGACTCGGTGACGCGCTTCCAAATATTAGCAGTGTATTCGAAAGAGAGGCCATTTACCCATGAATACGCAGAAAAAGACCACAGAAAGAATAATTTGTGCTGATTCTTCCCTAATTTCCAGTTGTAGGATTCGTTGCCTTACCATCACTTGTTTTGTCTTCCTCGGTATTTCGTTAGCGTATTGCCAACGCTTCATCTCGTCTTCCCTGGTCCTCATATACGTCTGCCAAGTCACATAGTAGTTGCACAATTTGCGGGTGCTGCGAATCTCTGGCATACACAATTTGTAGCATCTGAAGACTCTCTTCAAGAAACTTTTGCTTATAATACACAAGTCCAATATTCCATAACGATATCGCGGTATAAGGATGGGGCTCGTCGTGTCCATAGATTTCACGATACATTTCCAGGCTCTAAACGGTCTTCTCCAACGCCTTATCCAGCTTCCCCTGTTCTCGATACACACGCCCAAGACGAGAGAAAGAAGCTGCGATTTTAGGGTGTGGCTTGTCAGGTCCGTGGATCACCCGAAACATTTCCAAGCTCTCTTGGTATTTCTTCAACGCTTCATCCAGTTTACCAAGTCTTTGATACACACTCCCTAGATGACTGAGTAAAGCTGCAATGTGAGGGTGCACCTTGTTCGGTCCGTGGATCGCCCGATACATTTCCAAGCTCTTTTGGTGCTTCTTCAATGCTTTTTCCAGTTCATCCAATCCTTCATAAACACTCCCAAGATGGCTGAGTGAAGCGGCGATGTCAGAGTGCAGCTTCTTCTGCGCGTGGATCGCTCGATACATTTCCAAGCTCTGTTGATGTTTCTCCAACGCTTTGTCGAGTTTGCCTTGTATTTCATACACAACGCCAAGATTGATGAGAGATTCTGCGATGGAAAGGTGGGGCTTGTTTGGTCCATAGATCCCCAGCTGCATTTCCAGGCTCTGTTCGTGCTTAGAGGCTGCGTCTTCGAGCTTTCCATTTCTAATGAGTGCATTTCCCAGATAATTATATACAGTAGCGATACGAGATTTTAGCTCTCTTCCTCGATGTCGACGATAGTACACATCGAATAAATGACAAATACAGCTGTTCATTCGATTTGCTGCTTGTTGATGGTTCAAAATGTCCACCAAACCTTCCCTGGCCTGCACTTCTTCCTCTGCTTTACCCGTAAACTCATTGGCCGTTCCACTGTATCGATGAATGCCTTCCACGTTCGAAACATGTCGTATCTCAGCTGATTCCGCCGGAAGCGTATAATAGTCAACTTATGATATAGCGTGTTCCATGAATTCACTGTGACTGTATCCAAATACAACGGGCAATTTTCGAATGACTGGACTTCCTTTTTGAGTTCAGTCTCTACTCTTTCATGCACAATTATCAAGGCGACAATGTACATCTCATTCCAAAATCGTGAACCACGTCCTATGTCTCTTACAATAAATCGACTCACCAGTCGATGCATCCGGTAAATGCACCCTTCTTGTACTCGCTCTTCTCCTGCCCCTTCCTCTTTATCCAGACAAATCAGCGAGGAGCCGTGGACCAACTCTACGATCACAGATTTTAGGAATATCTTATCACAACTGGCCCCCTTGTCTCCTGCGATTCCTTTGACTATCCCCTTCACTATGGCTTCCCCAACACACCTGGGCCTAGCATCGCCATTGCAGGCAATACCGTGTACGCTTTCCCCGACAATTGTCAGGAACTAGTTCTAGAGTGATCTAGATGTTTCCAGCGACTTCTACAAAACTCTACTTTATTCTAGAAAGTTCCAGAGAATTCCATTTGTGTAACCTTCATGCAACCTCCTTGTAGTAAAAATTAGTACAAATACTAAAGTCGCCTAGCGACTTGGAGTATCCAACCATCAACCTACGATAGGTATATTTACCAGTAAAGTTTAACTTTTATTTCGAACGTTTCAACAATTGCCGCACGCTGATTTTCCAAGTTGTACAAGCCGACCTCTGCGATTCTCGAATTGGTTTCTCCTCCTTCGAATTCTTCATGATGACCTGCATGTCTTCTATTCTGTTCACGGCCTTCGAAATATTCTGATACTTTGCGAATGAACGCTCGAATTGTGCTATATATGTCCCTGCCTGTACTAGTGCAAGTGACAATCGTCCAAGACTATCCGCTCCATCACCTAAGAAGAACTCCTTCAACGCCCAATACTCACCTATTGTTACAACAAATGTTGTGTGCAGGTCAAACAGCGTGTGCGTGAAACGTTTTACCTTTATGACGGCGGCGACACAGTCGATTAAATTCTCAACTGTAAGTGAAAAGCTGTCCTAACTACGTGCTGTAAGCCATGCACTAAACTATTTAGTGTATGGACTTAACCGATAAAGTGCACTAAACCATTCTATGCAATAAAACTTCGATGCTAAAATAGTGATTTCGCCTGCCACAACGCAGCATCCAAGGACTATGCTACATGGAGCATGATGCTCCACTCCAGGCTCAGTGGCTAGCCCGTTAAGTCACCCCATCTCCAACACTTATTTTTTCGCTCTCTAGCTCCTTAATCAAGTTCATTACTCCGCCATCGTCCGCATCATTCATCTCTATCTTTCGAATTTGTCGCCACAATCCAACCATCACATCCTCTGTACGCAACGGTTCCAGAACCAATTTCTGTTCACTCTTCGTTCGACTCCATATATGAGGCTGACCTTGTCGCAAGTTAACTATAACCCACCTGTTCATCGCGACGCATTTTGCCGCATCTGCTACAAACTCCGCGGTTCTCGCCACACGCTTTACGCTTGCCGACAGCTTCGATAATGTCACGCCTGTTTCCACTAAGGTTGTGCCATGGAGGGTTGGCGCGTCTACGATAGATAGCTTCTCCATTTTATCGGAAAGTGAGCCAAGATTGTCACTCCACTTTTCACCCACTTCATGTGCCGTAAGCGACGACGATTTTGTGCCAATCGTACGAGAATTGAATCCACAAAAAAAGGTTTTCGAGCTCGTCTACTTCTCATGATGGAGCACGATTGGCTATATCCTTTACTTCTTGTTGTAAAAGGGTCCATGGCGCGATTCAGGCTCGTACTTGGTTAAAGCAGACCTCAATACGCACAGTTGTGCAGGACAGAATCTCAAGCCGTACATTATGAACAAGTACAACTTTATTCAGTCGAGTTCGTTCATGCAGACAACCAGATACTGTCACACGCTTTCTGCCATTGTGATTGTCCACCTTGGCGTAGTCATTGATATCGTTACATGTTCCATCTTGCAGTCTGATCAACTCAAGCGAGTCAGTTATTCGAAAATCAGGAAAAAACTGCGGTATTTTAGTTTCTTCGTTCGCCACCTTTCAATAAATACGACATGAAACAAGCACATAGTCCAAGGTTTAGTAAGACTGACCCATGGTGATCGAGATACTAGGCATATATCGGGGGTTTCAGAAAAAGAGGAACGTGAATAAACAGAATCTATCGCAGTCAACATGGCGGCAGCGGTCATAGGTGTGGAATAGTCTGTCTTTTAATATCTTAAAACTTTACAATGACGAGATAAGATAATCTTCAGTATTCGTGGATATTGTATAGATCCGAATTTTGACCATAGAGAAGCTAAGGTAATCTTGCGTATCAATTGCAAAAGACAGATATCGATACCACAAGATTTTCCTTCAATCTTCTTCAATTTTTCAGTATATTTTGATTGACTTACCTCAAACTCGTTTACATCTTGTATTCCCCACAAATCGGAATTTGCATACAAGAATTTTTTCTCTTCACAGTAAACATTTGAGATAGAAATATATTTCTCAACTAGCGCATGACCAGCAACTGAAAACATACGCTCACATAGGATAGAAGAAATTACCAGAGATTTGGCATTCATGTAACAACTACTAGCTTGTTGCTCCAATTTTGAACATTTTCGTTCTCTCCCTGCCAATTATCTTTTCAGGTTCGCAAATGAAATTAGACTGCGTAGTTTCTATGTAATGGCTCATACATTCTTGATAGGTGTCGAATAATGCACAAGTAGATCTGATACAGCAAGATTGAGGCGACAGCTAGCACATCCTGTAAAAATATTTTTCGCTTGATCGGAGAAAGTATGATTCACAGATCAGTTATCCCTGAATAATGCACCCGTATTAGATAAATTTTTCCAAATAGTTCAAGTTAAAACTTAGTGAATTGAAGACGAGTCGCTGAATTTTGTGTAGGTTCTTCTTAAAATAGTGAGAACGCGAGCAATGATTTCTGGTATCCATACTCTTTTGTACTCGGCAAAGTAGCATACGTAGCTACATAGTGGGCATAAAAAACAGTCCAACCCTCGAAAAAAGTGTAAACTAGTTTGGTAGAAAATTGATGATTATCTTGTCAATCATCTGAGTTAGACCTACCATGTACTTAATAAATGTCACGTACTAAATAAATTCATGTTTGACATGTCTGACTGGCACTTGATTTTTGCATGGGTAAAAAGGCAATAATCAACAGATTATTAAATCGAGCTATTCATGAACATTTTGAGTCTCAATACTGTAGGATATTTTTGCTTTGAACTCTGTGGATGAGGCCTGAGTTATTTTGTTAGAAGATAGTACATCTCGCAGTAGCGCGTCATATGATTCTGCTCGAGCATTTCTCACATGTGTGACTATATTTATGTAGCTATTTCCGCATTTTTTTCTCTGCATAGCACAAATACATTTCCATATTTGTCTGTCTGGGTCAATTAGTTTGAAGAACTTGTTTATTACAGTCTTTCCTCTCATTTGAGGCACTTGCTCTATCCGGAGTTACGGAAAGCTCAGTGAATGTGAATATAATTTAAATATATGTTGTACAGACCATGATTCAAACAGCTGATTCAAACAGAGTTTTTGGGATCTTTGCAGAAACTATTAATAAATCCATGTCCATCCATAGCCAATCTATCTTCCACAATCTTAATAGTACGATAAGATTGTCTTCTTTCTGAAATAATCAAAGATAATCCATAGATCCAAATATTCAGAAAATAAGATAATCTCAGTCACAATACTCCAAAGATAAACCCCCTGCCAAAAAAATTACGGACACCTAGTCTTTCGACAGAAATTGGGTTACACCTCGTTTCGCCTGCCAGTTATGCCGGCGGTATCCACTTCACCAGGAAGCGCGCGCGCGCACGTTTGATACGATGGGAGGAGGGTTGGAGAATGAGAAAGTATCGCGTGCTGGCTTGAATCCGAGACGCGGACAGTTCTGTTGTGCGACTAATTCTTACGGACAAACCTGTAAATCAAAATTATGTCCGTCGCAGCCCATTATACGTAAATCATCCTCGTGCACATGAATATACTACAAGCCGCCGATGGCGGAGTCACGTACGACGGCACGACAACGATGGGGAGAAGGCCAAATTTGATGGAACCGGAAAAACATACTATCGAGGTTATGGCAAAACAAAACGACGAAAATCTGGTTTTTGGTTCCACGAAAGCCCGCCCAAGATTCAACAGCGAGCAAAAGAAGACTCGCCTCAAATATGTGAAAACGCACGTTTTTTGCCATCGGGGCGCTGGAAGAGAACCGTTTTCACGGACGAAACACGGTTCTGTTTGGACGGGTCCGACGGCTCAGCATGCTTTTGGGGCGACCGCCGCCTCTCCAGGCAATGATTTCGAAGCGCAAGCGTAGGCCAGGCGGCGTGATGGTTTGGGGCGGGATATCGTGGAGATGTAAGACTCAGCTGGCTGTGGTGAACGGCCACTTGAACTCGGAGGAGTATGTGAAAATGCTGCAAGAGTACTTGTTGCCGTTTGCTGAAGATATCTATCATAACGGCTTCGTTTTTCAGCAGGACAACGCTCCTGCGCACACTGCTTTGCACACAATGGACTTCTTCGTGTTGGAATGGATGGATGTTTTGCAATGGCCTCCTATATCACCTGACTTAAACGTCATAGAGAATGCTTGGGGGCGATGACGAGAAATCTTTACGCCGGAGACCAGAAACTTGATACTATAGATGATTTGAAAGAAGCTTTGCTTTATGAATGGCACAAACTAGACATTACTTACTTGCGGAACCTTATCAGCTCGATGCCAGACAGGGTACGAGAGTGCGGAAACAATGAAGGCGGCGAGACGTCGTACTAAGTAGCAAACATCTAGTAATAGTACCAATTCGCTATCGTCTGTAAACATATGTCACGCGACAGAACTGTCCGTACTTCGGATTCAGCCTGCTACGCCGTATTTTTCATTCTCGAACCCTCCGTCCCATTGTATCGAACGCGCGCGCGCGCGCTTTCTGGTGAAGTGGATACTACGCACAGAACACTCGAGCGAAACGAGGTGTAGCTCAATTTCTGTCGATGGGCAGGGTGTCCGCAAATTCTTGGCATGGGGATTTAGATAATCTGGCAATATCCATCGATGAAATCTAGATTCAGATATATTTTTCCCACCGCCGGCGGCGGTGGGAAGTGAGATGACAGTATAACTCAAACAGTTGTGATTTAGAGGTACAGATTTAGGAGTGTTCAGCAATTTACAGATACACCAAACAAATCCTTGCAGTTCACACCAATAGCGCGTTTGCGATGGAACTAAGGCGCTGGTCTCATAAATAAAAACAAGGCAGCTTTTGTATTACAATGTGTGACGAGCCCTGTATCGAACATCTTTACTACATTAAGTGTTATTGTATATTGTTCGTTTTACGGTTTTGTAATATCTCTCGAAACAGACATCCATATCTTTCTTTTCAAATAAACAATTTGATGTGCAACGCAAAAACTATTCTCTTGATTTCCTAATTATCTGTAAAATTTCATTTCCATATTCTTTAAAATTGTCACCATATTTCAAAAGCAATTTAGATCCGATGGGCTGATGGATGTACTTGTAGAAAGATACTGATCTATAGGTGCACAGTGCAAATGTACAATATAAATTAATTGTTGTTCAAATCCTTTGAACGTGATTCATGTCTGTAACTATGTCGTCTCTGAGCACTAATACTCTCAAATATACCGATAGTTTAGCAATTTTTTCAAAAATCGTTTCATGTCGAACTCATGCTCCAGAGTCGCTTTCAAGCCTGCATCATAGAGTTTTACCGCTTCCTCAAACCGGTACAATTCTCCACTCCAAATAAAAACAGAGCTTCATTCTATTCGATGACCATCAGCTTGCAACCGCATACACTGCAACTCTGTTTGGATGCATCACCTTCTTTAACAGTGGTACGATAATAATCAAAAGCAATACTCAGAATTCAGACCAATATCTTTATTTGCTCGGTACGAGACCACAGCTAATGCTGCATGCTCGTTACTCCTCACTATCAATAGCTCTCTTTACCTGGGTACTTCGGTCATTTCATTTTCGTATTGCCGACGCTTCACTCCGTCTTCCTTGATCTTCGTAAACATCCGCCAAGTCATCCAATAAACCCGAAATGTCTGGGTGCGGAAAATTTTGAGCATGCACAATTCGTAACATACCCAGACTCTCCTCAAGAAACCCTGCTGCTGGAAGTAGTTCCTGTTGCTTGTGACAGACGAGTCTAATATACCATGACGCTGTCGCGGTATTAAGATGATGCCTATCATGTCCATGGATCCGTCGATACATCTTCAGGCTCTCCAAGTGCTTCTCAAACGCGTTGTCCAGATTACCCAGTCCTTCATACACACTTCCAACATGCCTGAGTGACGCCGCGATAACAGTGTGCTGTTTATTCGCTCCGTGGATCGCCCTATACATTTCGAGGCTCTGTTGGTGCTTCTCCAATGCTTTCTCCAGGTTACCCAGTCCTTGATAGACACGACCTAGATAGGAAAGTGAAGCTGCAATGTTAGTGTGGGGCTTGTTCGGTCCGTATATCGATAGCTCCATATTTAGACTCTTCCGGTGCTTCTCTAAAGCAATTTCCAGTTCACCCAGGTTTTCAAACACACGCCCAAGATGAGTGAATGAAGCGGGGATGCCAGGATGTGGCTTGTTCGGTCCGTGGATCGCTAGTTCCATCTCCAGGCTCTGTTGATGCTTCTCCAATGATTTGTCCATTTTACCGAGGTCTTCATTTACAATTCCAAGATTCCTGAGTGCAGCTGCGACGTGAAGGTGCGACTTGTTCCGCCCATGGATCAGCCGATACATTTCCAGGCCATGTAGATGCTTTTCCAACGCTTTTTCCAATTGACCCAGTCCTTGATACGCACTCCCAAGATGGCAAATTGAAGTAGCAATGTCAGGATGCGGCTTGTTCGCCCCGTGGATTGCTCGATACATTTCTAGGCTCTGTTGGTGCTTCTCCACCGCTTTGTCGATTGCCCCAGGTCACCATACACACTTCCAATATTGCAAAGTGAAGCTGCGATTTCAGGATGTGGCTTATTCTGTCCCTAGAGTTTTAGTTCCATTTCCGGGCTCTGTTGGTGTCTCTCCGGAGCTCTGTCCAGTTAACCGAGCCCTTCATACACATTCCCAAGATTCGTGAGTGCAGCTGCGATGTCAGGGTGCGGCTTGTCCACCCCGTATACTGTTAATAGTATTTTCAGGCCTTACTCGAGCTTAGAAGCTGCGTCATTGAATTTTCCATTACTCATGAGTGCATCCGCCAAATAGATATAGATAACAGCGATACGAGATTTCAGCTCATCACCTCGACATTGACGATTCCGCATATCGACCAAACGCTGAATACAGCTCCTACTTCGCTTCGCAGCTTTTCTAAAGCGCAGAATGACCAATAAACGTTCCAACACGTGTACATCTTCCTTTGTTTTCCCTATGAACTTAATTGCCATCCCACTGTATCGATGAATATCTTCAACTTCTGAAACGTTCCGAATCTCAGTTCCCAGCACCGGAAGCGTGTGATGATCTACTAGTGCTGTAGTGTGCGCCATAACTTCGTGGCGGTTGTTCCCAAATACATCGGGCAACTTTTCGAATGATTTGTTTTCCTTTTTGAGTTCAGACTCCACTCTTTCATGTACAGCGATCAGCGCGATACTGTACGCCTTATTCCACAATCCTGAATCACGTTCCATGTCGCTCAGAATAAATCGCCGCACAAGCCAATGCATCCGGTAAATGCACTCTTGTTGTGATTCTTTCCCTTCATCTCCACAGATCAGTGACGAGCCGTGAACCAATTCTTCGATCACAAATTATCTAAACATCTGATCAACGGCGCCTCTCTCTTTTGCTGCGACTTCTCGCACCATTCCCTTGATTATCGCTTCCCCAACTCTACTTGGCCCTAGAATTGCCATTGCTCGCAATACCGCGTACGCTTCCCGCGATAATTGTCGGACGCTGATTTTCCACGTTGTCCAAATCGACCTATGCGATTTTCGAATCGATTTCACCACTTCCGCGTTCTTCAGAATGTCGTGCATGTCGTCTATTCCGTTCGCTTTCTCGAGCATATCTCGGTACTCAACGAAGGAGCAGTCGAATCGTGCCATATACGACCCTGCCTGAACTAGTGCAAGTGGCAAACCCTCAAGACAACGTCCGCCCGAATCTCCGCATAGCTCCATCTGCGCCCGATAATCGTGTTCTTAGTCCCTCTCTAGTTCCTGATTGCGTTCATTACTCCGTCATCGTCCGCATCATTCGCTTCAATCTTTCGAATTTGTCGCCACAATGCTACCATCGCATCACGCGCGCACAGTGGTTCCAGAACCAATTTCTGCTCACTCCTCATGCTGCTCCATACATGAGGCTGACCTTGTCGCGAGGTACCACAGACGTCATTCAGTATACCGCTCAGTTTGCTATTATCGGCGTTGTCCATGCATGATAGCCACCGTCCCTCCGTTTCATTCAGCCCTTGTTTCAACGTCGCGACTACTAAGTTCTGATTTTGATGTTCTTCTTCGTCCATTTTTCTTTGTGTGAGTTTCTCTGCTAGCCCGCCAGTGACCCAATCGTTTCTCTCTCACCACTGTCCACAGTTAACCAGAATACTCCTCCTGGCACCATCCCGTCCCGCTCTGCTCGATCTGCGAGCGCGATCATCAGTTCCGTCTTTCCCACCCCTCCATATTGCGTTATCACCGCACTCCCCCACTTCTCCACAATATCTCGTAGTGTGTCTAATTCCGTGGTACGGCTGGAGAAGAACGCAGAGATTGACGGCCGCACATGGTGCAGCCCATCGTCGCTAGTTTTCCGTTCTTCTTCTAAGTGATGCATCTTCTCATCAACTGTACAGATCTTAGAAGTATTCCCTGCTGTAACGGCCATATATCTCAATCTTTCTATTTTTCTTTCAACCTCCTTCACATCTTCTACGTTCACGAATTCACTGCCATGTCTACGCAATATCTGGCTCTCTGCCATATCTATTGCATCAACCGCTTGCTTCAATGCATCGAAAACAAACTCAATCTCCATCTCATTCACCCCTCGCGAAGCCTCCATAATCTCTGCTAACCTTTCCAATACATACTCTAGCAGAATCTCAATTCGACCGAGTGCACTTGGGAGCACCCTCCGTCCACGATTGGCTTCCACACATCTCGAAACTCCTTGAGCGGTCTGTGAAACCAAATGGAAAAGAGCACTCACCCCAGCCACACACTTCGTAACGTCGGCAATTGACTTGGCTGTTTCAGCTACACGCTCCACACCTGACACCGAGGTCGTCAAGGTCGCACCTGATCCCACTACTCTTGCTCCATGGGCAGTTAGTTTGTCTACATGAGATAGCTTCTGCATTTGTTCAGGTAACGTGCCAAGGTTATCGATCCACTTCGTCTCGACTTCATCCGCCGAAATCGGAGATGGTTTACTTCGAGCAAACCCGCTAACCAATCCGCCGAGAGTCTTTTCGAGTTTGACCGCTCCAGTGGACTGTGCCCCGTTCACTACAGCCTTGAACTTTTATTCCAATAGGTTCCATGGCACAATGCGAGCTCGTATCTGGTTCAGCAAAACCGCGAATTGCTCTTGTGCGTCGGCGATAATCTCAACACTTAAATTATGAGCAAAGAACTCATTTTTCCTTCTCGTTCGACCGTGCGGACGACCACGTACCGTAATATGTGGGGTGCCATTGTGATAGTTCACCGTAACATAGTTATCGACATCATTGCATGTCCCATCACCTAGTCGAACCAATTCCAGGGAGTCGATGTGCCGAAAATCATCAAATGATTGTGGCTCATTAGCTGTATCTTCGTTCGCGACCTTCCAACATATCCGATTAGATACGAGTACATGTACCGACTTGTAGTTGGGCCGCAGCCATTGCCAAGGAGATGCAACGCGTACTTGGGCTGTTCTAGGGAAATTCGAGAGCGTGGTCGGTGTGTTGGTAGGGGACGACATGGTCAGGGCAGCAAATTGAGATGAGAGTTGAGTGCAAACTGGTGCGATTTATGCAAGCAGATTGTAATATACGGTGTCCGGTATTTTGCAGCTGTGCGAAACGAATCCTGATAGGATTAACCGTTAACCAATACCCTGTTCGAAATCAGGATAGGGTTCCCGTCTCTTGGAGTAAAAAGGTGGCAACTTGTTTTTCTGGCTCGGAACGAGCACAGTACAGTACAGTATGCCGTGAAATTAGTGTCCCGACAGCTGTCCTGGAAAAATAATACTAATTTCATACTCAGTACTACTGTCAAGTACGAGAAATTGGTTTTGCGGCGACCCAGCATTATTTGCGAGCTTTCCTGAATATTCATATACGTGTACAAGAGTGTTTACCTGTGGAACCTCAACTCTTCGGGTTCGCCCTGATAGAAATGAGACAAAACTCTTAAATGTTCTGGCTAAAAATAAGATAATTCCTACTATTTGAGTACTTACAGTCTCATTTATAATCAGACTTGCTCTCTGACACAGTTCTCACTTTTGTCGTATTGTCTTCTGGAATTGTGTGTTGTATATGGAGACTGGACTCTGGAGTATTGAATTTGCAAATGGTCTTGTTGCACATTAGCGAGCTATGAAGGATATGCATTTGCAATTTCGCTTTGCACACGATGCGCTTTGCTTGATAGGGAGACTAATTCCCAGCGATGGCACTTATCTTGATACATTTCTCTCGCTTCGTAATACAGCTTCCAGGTGCATTATCCCTTATCCGTTTGCCTGAGATGTTTATTAACCCCTGAAGCATAACAATAACTTGTGCTGGTCTACTCTGTGAGCAGAGATTGAGAGGGTGATCTTCAGTGACCAAAATAATACTCCAGAACCTTCAATGCACCACTACTACTCTTCATAATGCCACTAACTAGTACCAATCT
>JAAUYH010189012.1_pt1 | contig 17201 bp, 14 predicted proteins | sample 7278061 | NCBI WGS metagenome assembly JAAUYH01 (sample SAMN14350203, study PRJNA611818) | marine sediment metagenome | isolation source: surface marine sediment (0.6m) | place: French Polynesia: Moorea | collected 2018-08 | reverse complement strand
TTTTCTGCTTGCGATCGAACCAATTTAGCCACTTTTTGCTAGCTTTTTTCTCCCTTATTTTATCTCTAATTGTGAGAAAATTAATTGAAATCCTCGAGATTATTATTTTTGATGAATTATTATCTATCTTTACTGACGGAAGGCGATCGAGATTGGCAAACTGTATTTAATTATTTGCTTGTTAAAATTCAAAACCTATTTACTACTCCTCTGATTTCAGTTGGAGAGGCTAATATCTCTCTTTTATCTATTTTTAGATTGAGCCTTTCTTTTGCGATCGTTCTGTTCTTTTCTAAAGGTATAAAATTCTTTCTTAAAAAACAACTTTTGGAACGACTTAAAATTAACGAAGGTAATCGTGAAGTTATTGCTACAGTTATTAGTTACGGCATCGGATTAATCGGTTTTTTAGTTGTTTTAGAAACTACTGGATTTAATTTAGCCTCTTTGACAGTCATTGTCGGCGGTTTGGGTGTCGGTATTGGTTTTGGCTTGCAAGACGTGACGAAAAACTTTGTTAGCGGTCTTACTTTACTCGTAGAAAGAACCATTAAAGTAGGTGATTTCGTTCAAGTAGAAGAATTTTCAGGAAAAGTAAAAGCGGTTTCGCTGCGCTCTACTTTAATGCAAGTTTCTGATGGTAGATATATTGTTTTTCCTAACAGTCGCTTGGTGGAAAATAGAATAATAAATTGGAGTTTAGAAAGTCCGATTACGAGAATAGAAATCCCAGTTAAAATTGCTTATAACAACGATACTGTTTTAGTGACTGAAGTTCTTTTAAATGCCGCATATCGAGAAAAAGATGTTTTAGAAGATCCTCATCCAGAAGTATTATTGCAAAAATTTGGCGATGATGGATTTCATTTTGTGTTATGCATTTGGATCGAAGCGATCGAGCGACAATCGCAAATAACTAGTTCCTTAAACTTTATCATCGAAGATTTTTTAAAAGATCGCGGCATTGCAATGGCTTCGCCTTATAGAGATGTTTGGATTCGCAATCCAGAGCTATTAAATAATAGCAATCGTGGCAATCTTAAGGAAGAAATTTCTAATTATTTACCAAATAAAAATATCAATTTAATCGATATACTTCCCCAGATATCTTACTTTCAAACCTGCGATCGCCTCCAATTAAGAAAAGTAATTGAAGCAGGATACACTCAGAAAATAAATAAATCAGAATTGCTCTATCGTCCCGGAGATAAAAGCGATAAAGTATATATTATTCTTTCTGGTGAATTAGAATTGATCGACGAAGAATTAAATAAGAGATTGCGTCATTTAGAAACCGGACAAATTGTCGGCGAAGTAGCTATTATGCTAGGCATTCCGCGACAAATAACTTTAAGAGCAATCGAAGATACCAGTTTATTTTCGATTAAAGCTCAAATGTTCGCCCAACTATTACAAGATATACCAGGTTTAGCCGACCAAATTGCGACCGATTTAACCACATCTCAGAAAGTTTTAGTCCAACATAAAAACAAACTCAAAAAATTAGGATTTATTGAGGAAGATTCAGAAGAAAAAACCGGCATCAAACGCATCAGGGAAAGAATTAGAAATGTCTTTCGTTCTCCTAACAAAAACGAGAGCGATCGCCTAGCCGCACAACAAAAAATCGAGCTAAAAGAGGAATTAAAAGCAGGAGAACAGTTAAAATTAACTAATACATCCGAAGGCGAACTGGCGATCGAAATAGATTCGACCGACAATCTAGATAAAAATTAAACAGGAATTAAAAAATAACAGCAATAATATGCTAATCCAGCACTGGCAATCGGTACGGTAAGATTATCAATTCCTAAAACTGAAAACCCTTCTAAAACTGTAGCCACTACCGAAACGATTAGGGATATCGCCCATGCTTGCCAGATATTACCTTGAACCGCCACAAGAATCGAGCAAGTAACTAAAAAACTAAAAAAAGCCATCGCCAAAGATCCTTCCCAGCTTTTTTTAATCCCAAAAACACGATAGTGATGTTTGCCAAAACGCTGGCCGACAATAGCAGCCATCCCGTCACCCCAAGTCATAATTAAAATTCCGATCGCCGCATATTCGTATTCGTGAAGATGCCAAAATAAGGCAATTAAAACCCCAATACTAATAGCATAGAAAAAAGTACCCAAACTTTTGCGACCGACGCTATTAACGCTAGGAAGAATTGGAATGACTAGAGAAATTAAAGCGATCGAACTGGCGATCGCCGCAGCACCAATACCGATCCACGCTGGAACGTCCAGCCACCAAGCAAATAAAATAACATTGCCAGCACCAATATGGACTATTTTGCGAGTAAACTCGCTATTTACTTTATTAAAGAAACGACTCAAACTTTCTGCAACAATGACAATAGTCACCAAGTAAAGCAAAATGAGACTGAGAGAATGTATTAGGGGTATTTCAGATTCCAACCAGGATAGAGACGAAGATAGATAACTCAAGGAAAATCGCAACTAAAATTTTCTTATTACTATTTAATAGATTGTATTGTAACAATGAAAACAATATTAATTTGGCTGATTAAAGGTTACAGAGTTTTAATTTCTCCTTTGTTCCCTCCTTGCTGTCGCTTTCGCCCTACTTGCTCTAAATACGCTTTAGAGGCTATCAATAGGTTCGGTGCGATCGAGGGGAGTTGGTTGGCTCTCAAAAGGATTTTGCGCTGTCATCCTTTCCATCCTGGAGGTTACGACCCCGTACCGGCCCTTGAAGAAGATCGAAAGAACAAAATGGAGAACTAATATCAATTCTTCACAATAATGCTACAGATGCTTTTGCCTGTTGCCTCTTGCCTATTTGCCTATTTACCTCTTGCCTATAATAATTACTTCCGTCAACCTTTCAACGGGATCTGTTTTAAATAGCAATTTTTTTGAAAATTAAGCTAGATTTAAATCGATCTATCTGGCTTTTAACCCTTGTATTGCTTGTTTTGCTAAATTATCGCCAAAATTTCTATCTAAAGGTAGATGTCCGACTAACAAACGATAATAAATCGGCCCGTATATAATATCGATCGCCAAGTCCGTATCTAGATCGGGGGGAAATTCTCCATTTTTTTTACCCCGTGCGATTAATTGCGCTGCTGCTGCTCTTCTGCCATTTAAAAAGCGTTCTCGATATTCTACCAGTCTTTCTGGATCGGATTGCCCTTCTGCGAGAATTTCAGCCAGTATTCTGCCAATTTTACCGCTAAATGCGGCTACAACTAACTTGACCTGTTCGCAAATCGCCTCGATCGCGCTGTCGCATTCTGGGTATTCAGTATGAGGTAGCATGTATTCTAAAAATGCGTCGAATACTACTGCAGTTTTGCAAGGCCACCAACGGTAAATTGTTGTTTTCCCTACCCCCGCTTTTTTGGCGATCGCTTCGATCGACAATTCTCTAACCGTTCTATCTTCTAAAAGCTCGATCGTGGCATTTAAGATCGCTCGATAGCATTTTTGAGATCGAGGACGACCTTGAGATTTTGTCGTAGTTGTTTCTATGGCCATTAACTTGTTTTATTGCTTTCTTTTATATGATACAGTACGTATCGTATAATTACATTTAGATATAGTTTTTGATTTTTCTTAAAAATATACATTTAGACATACTCACATATTTAGATACATGACGTATCGTTGTAAATGTAAAGAAGAAAAAAATTGAAACAATCTCACTGCTCAGATCGAAACGGCGACATCTTATGAACTCCTCGGAAACAAAACAAGATTTTAACCAGCAACAAGATCTTGAAACACAAGAATCAGCAGACTTTCGAGTCAAAAATACTGACAACAGCAAAAAAATCTGGCTTAAATCGATTTTGGCTTTAGTAGCGATCGCGGGATTAGGTTGGTACTTTTTGCCCCTAGAAAGTAAGACAACATCTCAAGCAAACACGACTCAAACCAGGCCACCGCGCGCAGTAGAAACAGAAACAGTCAATCGAGGAGAGGGAATTAGAAACATAAGTTTAATCGGACAAGTACGAGCGAGCAAAATTGCCACAATTCGCGCCCAAACACCCGGACTAGTCAAACAAATATTAGTTAGAGAAGGCGATCGCATTACTCCAGGAACGATCGTTGCAATTATCGACGATGCTGACAGACAACTAGCCTTAGCTCGAGCCAAAGCGAGGTTAGCCACCGAACAAAGCAGACTAGCACGTTTAGAAATCGGTACTCGTCCTGAAATCATCCAACAGCGTCGCGCCGTTTTAAACGCAGCGTCAGCGAGGGAGCGAGAAGCGATCGATAACTTAACTAGAATTGAAACCTTAGTCGCTCGAGGTGCTTTATCCGAAAGGAGTTTAGTTGAAGCAAGAGCTGCCGTAGACACCTCCAGGGCAGAGAGACTAGAAGCTGCCGCCACTTTAGCAGAAGGAGTTGCCGGCCCCCTTCCCGAAGAAATAGCCGCCCAAAGAGCGATCGTAGCCTCGGCAAAAGCAGAAGTAAACCAAGCCCAATTAGAACTCGATCGCACCATAGTTAAAGCCCGCTCCAACGGAGTAGTTCAATCGAGGGAAATTAGTGCCGGAGACTATTTAGAACTAGCCGATAGGGTAATTACCTTGGTCGACAATACAGAATTAGACCTATTTTTAGAATTACCCGAAGAATTAAGCGGTCAAGTTAATCCAGGTAAAGCAGTTAAATTATATTCTCCCAGCCTCAGCAATTGGGAAGATACGGCGCGAATTACTGCAGTCATTCCCAGTGCAGAAGCAGAATCCCGCAGACAATTGGTGCGAGTGCGTCTTGACAACCCACCCCAGGGATTAATTTCAGGAATGGCAATTCGCGGCGAACTCGAATTAAACATCGATCCGAATAGCTATATTGTTTCCCGAGATGCTTTAGTCCGCAGAGGCGGAAAATGGTTAGTATTTGCCGTTAACGAAGATAATACAGCTCGAGAAATTGAAGTTGAGATAGTAGCCGATATGGGGCAAAAAATGGCGATCGCATCCTCCGATCTAGAAGACGGCCAGCAAATTGTCTTGCGGGGTGGCGATGGTTTGAGTAACGGCGCGCCAGTTAAAATTAGCCTCCGATAAGGGGTCAGGGGTCAAAAAAGGTCAGAGAGGTCGTCGCTACGCTCATAAAGTGCCGCAAGCGGGTCAGGGGTCAGGGGTCAGAGGTCAGGGGTACTAATTTCCCAATCTATTGCCTATTGCCTATTGCCTATTTGCCTATTTGCCTACTTAAAAACAATAATTAACTAAAGAAAATGAATATAATTGAAACCGCCGTAAAATGGCGACACGGGACATTTGTCTTGTTCTGTATTTTGGGATTATTTGGCATATTATCTTTATTTCAATTGCCCCTAGAATTGCAACCAGGAGGCGATCGCCCGGAAATAACGATTACAACCCCATATTTAGGCGCATCGCCCAACGAAGTCGAAGATTTAATTACCCGTCCGATCGAAGAAAGATTGGAAGAAGTAAAAGGGGTAGAAGAAATTACTAGTAGTAGTTTAGCCGGCAGAAGCAGCATTAGTTTAGAATTTGGCTGGGATACGGATGTCGATCGCCGTTTGGTGGATGTAATTACTAAATTGCAACAAGTCGAAGAACTCCCAGAAGAAGCGGGGGAGTCGGATGTAGAAATCGTTAGCGGTAGTAGCCGGCCGATGATGTGGGTGATTTTAGTTCCCAAAGCAGGATTTACGGCCGATGACTATCATTATCGAGACTTAGTCGATGATGTTGTCGTGCCTCGCTTTCGTCAAGTCGAAGGTGTGGGACAATTTTTAGTATCTGGAGGTCGGGCTAGAGAAGTAGAAGTAGTTGTAGATCCCAAAGCACTCGCCGATCGCAATTTAACTTTAGGGGATGTTGTTAATACTTTACGCAATAATAACCGAGATATTCGCGGCGGCCCTCTAGTCTTGGGAAGGAGAGAATATCGAGTTAGAACTGTCAGCCGATCGGAAAATGTTAGAGACTTAGAATCTTTAGTTTTGCGAAGGGACGAATCGGGGACTGTATATTTAAAGGATGTCGCAACGGCTAAAATGGGCCGCCAAATTCAAGATCGCGCTTTAATTAACGATAATAAACCAGCAGTGGCGGTCGGGATTATTCGCGAAGTTGGTGGCAATGTTCCCGAAATTTCCCGAGGAATTAGGGAAGCATTAGTAGATCTAGAAGATCGCTTCGATCGCGCTGGTGAAGGAATTACTTTTGATATTCCTTATGATGAAAACGATTATATCAATCAGTCTATTGGTTTCGTTCGAGGTAATTTAATTATTGGGGCTATTCTCGCCGCAATAATTCTGTTATTATTCCTGGGTTCGATCCGCACTGTAGCGGTAATTGCAATTACGATTCCGACTACTTTAATTACGGTATTTATTGTCTTCTTATTATTAGGACGCAGCTTGAACGTAATTAGTTTAGCTGGTTTGGCTTTTGCTGTCGGGATGGTGGTAGATAACGCGATCGTCGTTTTAGAAAATGTTTTTACCCACATGCAACGAGGGAAAACATCTGTACAAGCTGCGATCGACGGAACTCGAGAAGTTGGCGGTGCAATGCTGGCCTCGACTTTAACTACGGTAGCAGTGTTCGCGCCGATCGTGGTCGTCACTGGAGAAGCAGGACAGTTATTTTTTGATATCGGAATCGCCCTTTCTGCTGCGGTAATGTTCTCTTTATTTGCCGCAATAACTTTAGTACCGATGTTAGCGGGGTTATTTTTATCCCGATCTGAAGCCCAACAAATGTTAGCAGGTGGCGAATATCGAGGAGGTAATTGGTTAGAAAGGGCAATTGCTAAAACTTCGGCAGTTTTTAGAATTTTTCAAACTAAATTAGAAAACTTCTTATTGAGTACCGTATCTTGGTCGATCGGGCGCAAAAAAACCGGACGGCGTTTAATCGTGCTGGCAATTCCGATAATGTTGTTATTAATTAGTTTTCGATTGCTTCCACCTGCGGATTATTTACCTGAAGGAAACCGCAATTTAATCCTTTGGTTAGCCGGCCCTTTTCCGGGTACTAGCATCCCCGAAGCAGTAAAATTATCGGAGGGGCCGAGAAACTTTGTCGCCGCACAGCCAGAAGTAATGAGAACTATTTACGTTCATCGCCCCGGACTGACGGCGATCGCCGGTTTTGTCGAACCGGAATTATCTACGGGTGAAAATCTCGATAACCTAGTTAATAAAATGCGCGCTGAGAGTGCTAATTTCCCAGGATATCGCTTTTTAGTGCCGATTCGAGTCTCTATTTTCCGCGATCCAGGTAAAGAATTTGAAGTGCAAATTATCGGCGAAGATCTCGATGAATTAAACCAACTTCAAGGAGAAGTCAGCAGCCAAATTAGAACTTTAGAAGGAGTTCGCAACGTCCGATCTAATTTTGTGACAGGCGCGCCGGAATTGCAAATTATCCCGAAACGAGAACGTTTAGCTGAAGTTGGTTTATCGGAAGCAGAAATCGGACAAATGGTAGAAGCTGCTTTAGGTGGGGTAAGGGCTTCAGAATTTATCGATGGCAAACGAGAATTAGATGTTAGTGTCGAATTGCAAGATACTTTTGTTGAAAATCCCGAAGATCTGCGCCAGTTGGTACTTTACAGCAGAGAAGGTCGCCGCGTACAGTTAGAAGATGTCGCCGATGTAGTTGAAACTACCGGCCCCGATACTATCAATCACGTCGATCTGGAGCGATCGGTTACTTTAACCGTCAGCGTCGCTAGAGAAGCACCTTTAGGGGCGTTATTAGCGAGTACGGAACAAGAAATCTTAGAACCCCTCAGAGCTACTTTACCGGCAGGATTTCGGGTAGAATTAGCCGGATCTGCGGACGTACTTACCGAGACTCTCTCCCAGTTAGGGGCAACTTTCATCCTGTCTTTGGTAATCACTTATCTTCTATTAGTTGCACTGTACCGCTCTTTTGGCTATCCTTTCTTGATTATGGCAACCGTACCGATGGGGATGACTGGGGCATTATTAAGTTTGGTCATCGCTAATTCAATTCCTGGTGTAGTTATCCCTCTAGATATGATTACGGGATTGGGATTTGTAATTTTAACTGGAGTAGTTGTTAACAACGCAATTTTATTGGTCGATCGCGCTTTACAACTGCAAAAAGAAGAAAAAATGGCTTATGACGACTCTTTATATCATGCCGTGCGCGATCGCTTGCGTCCGATTTTTATGTCGGCTGGCACTAGCGTCCTCGGAATGTTACCTTTAGCATTATTACCCGGTAAAGGTGCGGAATTGTATCAGGGTTTGGGGATTGCTTTAACTGGAGGTTTAGCACTTTCTACTATTCTTACTCCGACCGTAATTCCTGCTTTAATGGGTTTGTTAAGGGATTTTCAACAAAAAACGCCCAAAAAAGTTCAAAAGCAAGATCCTGCTGCTGTTAACGTAGAAGTTGGCATCAGTAAATAAATTAGAGTAACCTCGGCGATCCGATCTAAACTTCTAAAGCTAATCGATCGATATGACGGCGGGATAAAGCGATTTTATTAGCTAAGATTTTACTAGCCTGCGATCGCAATATTCCGTCAATCATGATGTTACGCGCTCTGGAAACCCCGATCTTTCAAGTCGGGGAGGAAAGACAGAAGTCTACAATAGTCGCCGGCAAGTATGGTACAATACTTAAGTTAGCAAGTTACGAAGATTTCTAATTGTTGGTGAAACTACCAGTAATTGGACGTTGTAGTTAAAAGGTAGATTAGAGAAATTCTAGTCTCGGTGTCACGCACTCTACTTCCAGCCTTTACTAGCATTGCTTTTGGATTGAGTCAAACAAAATTGATAAAACAGCTAACAACAAGAAAAAACAAGTATGCTCAGACCTTCGGGCGAGAGAGTAGCGGGCATTTGGCTTGCCCTAGTGGGTTACTATAGTGTACGCGAATAGGTCGGCACAAAGTAGTAATTGTTACGTTCAACTTTGTTGAATCCTCTGAATCTCTATGCTTTAGCTTAGAGAGAGTCAATATTTTCTCTACTTAATAATCTTTTGTTTCAGTCTAAAATTAGCATTAACGACCGCCGCAACCGCCTCCACAACCTCCACCACAACTGCTTCCGCAACTACTGCCACAACTACTACAACTACTGCCAGAATCAGTGAGGCTACAATCGTCAATACTGGGACTAGAATTGTTACTAATGCTGCTAATAGTACCCCCACAATCGGCAGCACAACCAATATTAGTAACGCAGTAATAATTATTCTGATTTTGCGCGCGCTCTTTATTAGCCAAACAATCTAATTCATAGTAAAAACCGTTTTCAATTTCAAGCACGGAATCGATCGCAAAAAGTAAGGGTAAGCGATCGGGTTTTTCAGGTTGAATGTTTTCTTTCGTGCAAGCTAATCTCCAAGCTCTTTTAATTCCTTCTTGATTATTATTATTAGATTCTGCCATTGCTTCAGCAGGAATATGATGTAAAAAGTAACCAAAAGCGCGATCGCAAAATTCTTGATATTCTCGAGTAAAGAGTATAAACTCGTGCCAAGCATCATCTACAATTTGGGATGGCATCGATACCATTTTTTGCCCCGCTTGATTGCAAACATAAAAATAATCTTTTAAAGCAGTTAAAACTTTTTCTCGTTCTTCTGGTTTTAACAAGTGCTTTTTCTTACTAAATTTACTTTTAAATCCTTCACTAAATTGATAATTCCTAATAAATTTCAATCTACTAGATTTAGAATTGTCTCGAAAATGCTTTTGAAAAATTCCTAGAAAAAAGTAACCAATTCCTAAAAGACAAGCAAATCCAAAAAATAAACAAGTCCACATTAACAATTGTTCTGATGCTAATTGGTTGTTTTCCATAAATATATTTTCCTTTTCTTAATTGATAAAAATTTTGGATTCAAATATTTAGTCAATTTCTTTTTGTAATTTAATTGTAGCTTAGCGAGCGATCGCAATTTCTTAAAAGCAATTTAATATTGGTTATTGGGAAATTCAAAAAATTTAAAATCAGATCTTCAATTCATTTATAGCAGTCGAAGCAAAGTTTACGATCGTTTTATCTATTCCCTACTACCTACTAACCTATTCTCTGCTATTACCATTATTGTCCCAACCCATAGTTCAGTTGCTATATATCTTCCTTAATTTTTGTCATTTTTTGATTTATAGCAGTTGAAATAAAGGTTAGGACATTTAAGATTGGCAAAAGGGTTAAATATTAAGGATTATCCCCCTTCCTGTCTTGGTGAGCGTTCCCTTGCGTCTTACGCCGACGCGGGGTCTCACCGCTTCTTCCTTCTGCTATGATTGAGTGGTAAATTTCTCAATAGCATCTCAAAAGATATTTGCAGGTAGCGAATTAGATTTTAGAAAATAAATATAATTTTTGATTTTTCTGAAAATAGCAATTGAATTAATTAAATTTCTAAAGCTAGTTGATAAATATGACGACGAGATAAAGCGATTTTATTAGCTAAGATTTTACTCGCCTGCGATCGCGATATTCCCTCAGCCATAATTTTCTTTAATTCTTCTTTTACTTCTGCATCTGACATTACTGTAATTTTACTTGCTTTAATACCGCCGAGGATAATAGTAAACTCTCCTTTAAGGGGGCGATCGCCGCCAAAATAAATCGTGGCATTGCCGATATTACCGCGCCAAAATTCTTCGTGTAATTTAGTTAATTCTCGACCAATTACAATCGCCCGATCCGCTCCTAATGTTTCTTTTAAGTCTTTTAAAGTTCCTCGCAAACGATGGGGAGATTCGTATAAAATTACGGTGCGAGATTCGGTTTTTAACTCTTCTAAAAGTAAGTTTCTAGTTTTATTTTTAGTGCTTAAAAAGCCTTCAAAAACGAATCGATCTGTAGGTAAACCGGAAGCTGCTAAAGCAGTTATACAAGCACTAACTCCGGGTATGGGAATAACATTAATTCCTTTTTCTACGCACAATGCTACTAATTCGTAACCCGGATCGGAAATTCCTGGCATTCCAGCATCAGATACTAATGCGATCGCATCTCCTCGACTCAAACGAGCCAATAATTCTTGATGGCGAGAAGCCTTATTATGTTCGTGATAACTAATTTGTGGCGTAGTAATTTGAAAATGGTGCAAAAGTTTGCCAGTATGTCTGGTATCTTCTGCTGCGATCGCATTGACTGATTTTAAAATTTCGATCGCCCGAAAAGTAATATCATCCAAGTTGCCGATCGGCGTGCCTACTATATATAACGTTTTAGGCTGAATTTTTTCAAACATTTTTCAATCGAGTAATAAGTAAAGGATAAAAACCAGCTTAAAGCGATCCGTTAATTCTAAATTAGTAGAATTGAGGTTGTGTTTGTATCCCTTACTTGCTACTTTTTACTTATTATTCCCACTCGATCGTGCCGGGGGGTTTAGAGGTAATATCGTAGACGACCCGATTTACCCCTTTAACCTCATTAACAATCCGATTTGAGATAGTTTCTAAGAGGTCGTAAGGGACTTTAGCCCAATCAGCAGTCATCCCGTCTTCACTGGTGATAAAACGTAAAACGATCGGATGTGCGTAAGTGCGTTTATCCCCCATTACCCCAACACTGCGAACGGGAATCAAAACCGCAAAAGCTTGCCAAAAATCGTGATACATTCCTTGTTTTTGGATTTGATCGCGAACGATATAATCCGCATCTCTGAGGATTTTCAGCCTTTCGGATGTAACTTCACCGATAATTCTAATTGCCAAACCAGGGCCTGGAAAAGGATGACGGCGGACGATTTCTTCTGGTAAATTAATCGAACGTGCTACTTTGCGAACTTCGTCTTTAAAAAGTTTGCGTAATGGTTCTACTAACTTAAAACGCAGATTTTTCGGCAATCCTCCGACGTTGTGGTGGCTTTTAATTTTGACTGCAACTCTTTCGCCAGTTTTGGGATCGACGTTAGTATCTGCTGATTCGATTACATCTGGATAGAGAGTACCTTGAGCGAGATAATCGAAAGGCCCCAATCGACTCGATTCTTCTTCAAATACTTTAATAAATTCGTGACCGATGCGACGGCGTTTTTCTTCTGGATCGGTGACACCGTCTAAAAGAGCTATAAATCGCTCTCTAGCACTAACATATTCTACCGGAATGTGAAATTGATGCTCGAAGATTTCCATCAACCTTTCTGGTTCCCGTTTGCGCATGAAACCTTGATCGATGAACATACAAGTCAGGCGATCGCCGATCGCCCGATGTAATAAGAAGGCTAAAGTAGAAGAATCTACCCCGCCAGAAAGGGCTAATAATACTTTTTTATCCCCTACTTTGGCTCTAATTTCTCGAATTGACTCTTCAACAAAAGCCTCCGTCGTCCAAGTAGGTTCGCACTCGCAAATATGGTAAACAAAATTTCTGATTAAAGCCAATCCGCCGACAGAATGGACTACTTCTGGGTGGAACTGAACGCCAAATAACTTTCTTTCGTGGTCTGCGACTGCCGCACAAGGTGTATTATCGGTGTGGGCTAGGAGATCGAACCCTTTTGGTAATTCCAAGCAAGAATCGGCATGAGACATCCACATGGTCGAGCCATCTTCAACATTGGTCAATAAGTCAGTCGGATCGTCGATGTGTAAAGCTGCTTTGCCATATTCGCCTCGTTCGGCTCTTTCTACTTTACCGCCGAGTTGCTGCACCATTAATTGCATTCCGTAGCAAACGCCTAAAATGGGGATGCCTAAATCCCAAATTTCGCGATCGCATTCGGGTGCCCCTTCATCGTAAACTGAATTCGGCCCGCCAGATAGTATGATTCCTTTTGGCTCGATCGCCTTGAGTTGTTCGGCAGTAGTCCGATAAGATATTACCTCCGAATAAACTTGAGTTTCGCGAATTCTCCGGGCAATCAACTCTGAATATTGAGAGCCAAAGTCTAAGATAACTATTCTTTGGCGATTCAGGCTACTTTTGCGATCGCCCTCTGGAGCTGTTTCTAAAGGATCGATCGTGCTTTTTGTCTTGGTACTTACCATTGTCAAATGTATCTGTTTTTAATTAATTGGCCAGAATCGTCTGAAATGATTTTGCTTGTTTTTGACTTGTCCCTATGGGGATATTTTTAATTATCTCGAGAGTCTAAAAATTATATATTCTGAATATGGTAACATAATTGACCGCTCTTTTTGAGATACTTTTGATTTGCAATTGTTATAATTGCTGAAGTTGAAAAAAAGACGACCTAATTAGCAAACCAAAAACTAGTCTAGTTTGAATTGTTTTTCGATCGAACTAACTAAAAACTCTCGAGGTAAAAATCGAGGTAAATTAACAATAATTTGATTGGTTATACTACCAGTAACTAGGGTGCATTTATTGTTCGCCAAAGCAGAAAGTGCGTCTTTGGCAACTTCTTCGGCAGTCGCTAGCTTGACATTAGAATCAAAAGCTTGTTTCGGAAATTCAGCTTCTACGGCAAAATTAGACTCTGTAGCACCCGGACAAAGAGCTAAAATATTGATGCCAGAATTGCTATTTTCTGCCCATAGAGCTTCAGTAAAATGCAAGACAAAAGCTTTAGTTGCCGAATATACTGACATATAAGGCAGAGGTTGAAAGCCAGCAATCGAAGATACGTTAATAATTCCCCCATTGGCGCGTTCTTTCATTCCTGGCAAAAATAAATAAGTCAACTCTACTAATGCAATAGTATTTAGTTGAATCATTTGTACTTGCTTGCTAAGATCCCTTCGAGCAAATTCTCCATAATCGCCGAATCCGGCATTATTAATTAAGAGATCTACTTGTAAATCTTTTTCTGCAACTGTTTCAAAGACCGATTTGGTTGCTTGAGGGGCGGTTAAATCGCAAGAAATTACCTCAACTTCAATTGAATATTCCTCTTTTAGTTGAGCAGCTAGTTCCTCTAAGCGATCGCGCGATCGAGCAACTAAAATCAAGTTGGTTTTTGAGATGGCTAATTCTCGAGCAAAAGCTTTGCCAATTCCTGAAGAAGCTCCCGTAATTAAAGCAGTTTTCATCTGAAGAGAAATTTGAAGTTAGCAATTTTGTTGCAGATCTTAACAGAAATCGGGATCGCGGCCAAACCGATCTGAATATGACAGTTGGCAAGCTGGAATAAGGTTTTGCTTTTAGTCAATGATATTTGAGATACTAAAGACTACAGGAGGGGGTATAGAAAGGTCAAGCTTATGTCTAAAGTAAAAAAAGGTTACCTAGATAAATTAAAAACAGCGGCGATCGTTACTCTTTTGTTGGTTACTTATCAACAATTATCACAAAATCAGACAGATAATTTTGTTGATAGTTCCAGTAATAGGTTTGAGGTTGTCAAAACTAACGTTTTTTCGGGAAATTTTCTAATTTCACGTTAGTAACTTCAATCGAGCGTATTGTTTGGCTTTTCAAAAACAATTTTGAAATCAACTCGAGTGGCTCAATTTCAAGCTCGTTAAATATTTTTATAAAAAATCAACTTCAAATCGCTCCTGTGCTGCAACGGAAGAGCGAAAATTTTTTTTGAGATTAAATTTTTATTGCGCTAAAAAAAAATAAACCCAGTCAAATATAAAAATAATATATATTAATTTAATTAATACTTAACTTGCACCGAGTGAGTTTCCGAACTCCCGCACCGACAGTAGACATAATTATCGAGTTGAGCGATCGCCCCCATCGCCCGATTATTTTGATCGAAAGGTTAAATTCTCCTTATGGTTGGGCTATTCCTGGAGGTTTTGTTGATTATGGAGAATCAGTCGAAACAGCAGCAAAAAGAGAAGCTAAAGAAGAAGTCTGTTTGGAGATTGAATTAATCGAGCAATTTTATGTTTATTCCGATCCGAAAAGAGATCCGCGAAAACATACTCTCAGTGTAGTTTTTATTGCTACTTCAAAAGGAGAAGCAAAAGCAGCAGATGATGCAAAAAACGTCAGTATGTTTAACTCTTGGAATTTACCGGCCAATCTTTGCTTCGATCACAATCAAATTCTTGAAGATTATTGGCGATATCGATATTATGGCATTCGTCCGCTCTCACAAAATTAAAAATGACTAAAAAAATAATTCGCACCACAGAAGCACCAGCACCAGTCGGCCCCTACAATCAAGCAATCTCAGCTCGAGGGACTACAATTTTTGTAGCCGGACAAATTCCCCTAGATCCCACAACTGGAGAAGTAGTCGGATCGGGAGATATTGCTCGACAAACTCAACAAGTTCTGGAAAATATGGGCGCGATTTTAAAAGCCGCAGAAGCTGACTATTCAAATGTGGTTAAAACTACGGTTTTTCTCAGTAATTTAGCCAATTTCACCCCAATGAACCGAGTTTACGCTCAATTCTTCGATGCAGAAACAGCCCCAGCTCGATCTTGTGTTGAGGTATCTCGTCTACCAAAAGATGTCTTAGTTGAAATTGAGTGTATCGCTATTATCTAATATTTCGCCATTTTCTCCCAATTTAGGATACGGTTTGCCACTTTGACGGTAAAATTGGCAAAGATCTGGATAACACCATTCAAATAAAGTGCGATCGAAAGTTTGGGAATCTAAACGAGGTCGATCGTAAAAATTAGCTTGCAATCTTTGTCTTTGCGCTTCAAATAAAATAACTGCTGCTGCAACAGAAACGTTGAGAGATTTGACCATCCCCAACATCGGAATGATAATGTGGCCGTCTACTAAACTAGCAGCGTGATCGCTGACACCCCATTTTTCTGCACCTAATAAAATGGCTGTTGGCTGAGTATAATCTATCTCTCGATAATCGATCGCCTTCGGACTAAAATGAGCGGCATAAACTTTAAATTTTCTTTGTTGCAATTTTCTAATCGGGGTTTCAATCTCGCGATAGTCTTGCAAATAAATCCATTTTTGCGATCCTCTGGCTATTTGTTTGAATGTGGGCGTATCTTCTGTTTCAATCGAATTGAGACAGTTAACTTCAAAGACACCAACAGCGTCGCAAGTACGAACGATCGCCGAAATATTGTGGGGTTTATGAACGTCTTCAGTTAAAACGGTTAAATCTGGTTGTCTTCGCTTGAGGACTGCTAATATTCTTTGATATCTTTCTGGGGTCACGTTAATTTAAAATAGTTTAAGTCTAATTTAAATCCTCGTTGCTCGAATTTTCAGAATTATTGTTACTTAATTTTAATCTAGAAGATTGAGGATAACTGATTAAGATAAAGCTTAACTGCTCGAGTTGAAGATAGGTATTGAGGTCTATTTTGCCAGACAACAGCATTTGTTTGTATTGTCGAGCGATTTCTTCAATTTTTGCTGCGGTAGATTCGGGGTTAGTTTGAATTGCGATTTGTAATTGTTCGAGGGATTTAAGAATTTGCTCGATCGATTCTGAATTTTGTTTTGCTTGTAAAGTTCGACATTGTTGAGTAAAGACTTGGGTCATTCGTTCGATTTGCTCGTAAACATCGATCGCAATCATGCCATCGATTAACATTAAACGATATTTTTGACGCAGTCCTTCTACGTTTGCCAGAGCTTTTTGCGGGTTGTCATCTAAGGTTGCGCGCATATCTGCGATCGCCTGTCGATTTGCTTTAATAATAGTCTCAGAACGATTTTTGCGCGACCATCTCAAGAAAAAACCGATCGAACTCGTTCCCAACAGCATAATTAAACCCGATTGTAAAGGTTGATTTTGTTGCAAATAACGTAACCAAGCATCCCGAGGATCGCCATTTTCAAATACTTGTGATGCTCCTGGATGGGCGTAAGTCAGGCCTTCATACATCACGGAGCGATCGCTAATTTGGGCTAATTTAGCATAAAAAGGGAAATACTGACGAAAAGTATCTAAAATCGACCAAGTTACTAAAGCTACTCGATCTCGACTCACATCTGGACGAGTAATTAAAGCTCCGGGAGTAGAAATTGTTTGCAAATCCTGTTCTGGGAACTCTGGAATTGGTTTGTAAGTTCCCACAGGAATTGTGGCCGCGCGATAAGATTCGGGAAATTGAATTTGTAAGTAATTGATTAAGCTACCATCTATCGGGACGAAACGCAGTCCTAGAGCTTGGTTTAGTTCGGTTCGTACTTTTTGACTCGCTCCCAGCGGCCCAACATACATTACCGCATCAATTTCGCCAGCGATTAGTTGTTTGAGTCCATTGCTAAAATTAGCGTTGACTTCCTGTATGTTTAAATTTGCCGTTTGAAAAAGTCGTTTTGAAGTGAAATATATTCCGCTTCCCTTTGCTCCGACT
>JAAUYH010028247.1_pt1 | contig 17201 bp, 12 predicted proteins | sample 7278061 | NCBI WGS metagenome assembly JAAUYH01 (sample SAMN14350203, study PRJNA611818) | marine sediment metagenome | isolation source: surface marine sediment (0.6m) | place: French Polynesia: Moorea | collected 2018-08 | reverse complement strand
TACTTCTTCAAAAGATTTAAATCCATGTGCCAAATCATTTCTATTTGTCTTGATTTTTAATAAATCATAGCCATCTTGAGTTTTTTTAGGATCAGTTTTATAAGAAAAACCGTAGATTTCTGCTGTTTGTTTAATTTTTCTGGCATCAATATTACCAGAAAATAATTTTTCTTTATCAAAGCCAGCAGCAATTATATCTAAAGCGATATTGTTTATAATTTTTAAAAGATTGTCAGTGGATTTATTATTTTTGAAGTTTTGAATAATAATTTTTTTGATTTCGTTTTTCAGATAATCAAAAGATACTTTTTGATTCGCAATATCGTCAAAAATAGCTTCGATAGCATTTCTTATTGTAGATTCAATTAAATTATAGAGTAACAAAAATCCTGTTGCTTTAAGTGTTTTGGCTAATTCAGTATCTATATTTTTTATTTTTGCGTTTTTCCCTTTGCCCATGCTTAACTGAATTGAACCTTGCTCTAAATTTTTCAGCAACAAAAAATACTTACTAACTTCTCGTGCGCGTTCGTCAAAATCTTTAAATAAAGTGCTTTTCATTAATTACCTAAAAGTTGATCGCGAACATATTCAATACGACGAATAACTTTATTTTGAGAACTACTTCCATTAGATTTAGTATATTCTTTAAATTCTTTTGAATCTAAAAAAGATCTTGGTTGTGGTATTAATTCTTGATTTTTTCTTAATGCCAAAGCAATACCTACAGTAATTGATTCAAATTTAATTCGAGTTGTAGGCTCGTAGTGTTTTTTAGTTTTTCGATAAATATGCAGAGCATCTGGAAGATATTTTTGTACAAAATCTAGCATTGAAATAAATTCGTTTCTCATCTTTTCAATGTTCAATGATTCTGATTTGTTTTCTTGTTCTAAATAGTTATCTAAAAATTCATGAACTTTTCTACCAGAATAGTTCTTATAGTTATTTAAAAATGCAAAAAAGCGTAAAATAAATTCTTGTGGATCTCGCTTTTTGATTTCAGTTTCAGTAAAAGAACATAATTTACGGAATTGCTCTAGTTTTGATAACTCTTCAATCAAATCGAGAAACTTACCAGGTTTACTTCCCCTACGTTTCTCCATTTCATTTAATTCAACACTGCCAGTATTAATTCTTTCAAAAAGATCTCTTCTTACTTCTTCGTCTGCTTCTTCTGTTAGCTGAATCATTCTAATGGTATTTCTTTGAAAACGTCTCTGACGCGATAGTGGTAAGTCTTTGAAAGTAAAACCATTAAGACTTGCTAATTTTTCAAGATTATTTAATTTCAATTCATTTTTAATAAATCTGGCTAAAGTACGAATCCTTTGTGTACCATCAATAATTTCCAAACGTGCTAAATCTTCCGATTCGGATATATCAGCCACAAAAATATAAGGTAAAGGTAAACCTAAAAGAACAGATTCAATAAATTTCGATTGCTTGTCTTCATCCCAAGCCATTTCTCTTTGGTAATCTGGGATAAATAATTCATTCTCATCTTCGTCTATTCCATCTAAATATTTCTGAACTAATATTTCAATCGGATATTCTAATGTATTGTAGTCAACGGGTTTTCTTTGGTAGCGAATTTCTGCTTCAGCAGCTTCTTTCTTTTCATTAGTGATTTCTATTTGAGTTACCATATTTCAGAATTTATTGTATTTAATATTATGGTAGACAAAAATTTGATTGAGCAAATTTATGATTTTTCTTTGTGTATTCATTAAAGATCAACAAATATAAGTTTGTTCTCATTTGCCCTTAACTATTAACAAAATTGTATAATTTTACTCTACCGCCGATCGCTCTACCACAGACAATCTTTTAAACACATACTGGGTTGCCCAAATAGCAAACAAAGGCAGACAAACAGCATGAATTAACAACACCGTAGTTGCGACACCGATACTTTGCCACTGCACGCCAATTAATAAAGCAATGCTAAATAAGACGGTAAAGATAACATTCCAGAGTAAATCGATTTGAGGTTTATCGACAGCTACTAATAGTTGAGAAGCGGAGTCTGCAAAAGGACGAGGAATTGCGGATAGGCAAATTAATATTAGTACGGGAATGGCGGGAATCCATTTTTCGCCGAAAACTATAGGTACGTAGATAGGGGCGAGGCTGGATTGTAAGATTACTAAAGGAAGAATAATAAGAGAGATGGTTTTCAGGCTGCTGTAATATCTTTGTTTGAATTGAGTTAAATTAGCGCGAGCATCGCAGAGATGGGGAAGTAATGCTGATTTGATGGAGGTAATGATTCCCAAACTAATACCTAAACCTGCATTAAAAGCAAAATAATAGATGCCTAAAGCTTCGATGCTGAGAAAACGCCCGACAATTAAATAATCTAAATTACCCCGTAAGTTATTTAATAATTCCACTCCCAAAACATTGCGTCCAAAACGAAGTAGATCGCCCCAGCTAACAGTAGTAAATTTGAGTTTTGGTCGCCAAGAGTGATTTTTGAGCATGATATAGACCCAAATTGGTGGAACTAGTAACTTAGGGAGGATAATTGCCCACATTCCCCAACCTGCGATCGCAAATATCAAAGATAGTATATTATCGGTAGAAAATTGGATCATTTCCACTAAAGCGATCGCTTTGAGGCGGTTTTCTCGTTGAATTAGGGCTGCTTGCACTAAACCATGAGGCAGCAACAATAAACTTACTGCCATTGCACATATAGGTAAAATTAACTGTTCATCGCGGTAAAACCAAGCAAGGGGAAATGCTACTAGACATTGAATTATGAATAAACCAATAGAGATTGCCCAATTAAGCCAATATGCTGACTGTGCTAGTTGTGATATATCTTCTGCTTTGGCTTGAATCAGACGAGTGCCAATACCATTGCGGGTAAAGACACGCACGATATCATTGACAGTTAAAACGATCGCTACTAAGCCGTAATCGTGAGAAGTGAGAAACCGCGCTAAGACAATAGTAGTTAGCAACCGCGTCACCCGAATTACCGCCCCAGATAGCCCCAACCATCCCAAATTGCGGGTAAAAGGACTATCAGCTTTTTTTAGTCGCTGGCTAAATTTGCTCCAGATTGCTTTCACGCTGTTATTTCTCCTAAAAATAGTTCCCAACTATGCAAAAATTCTGTCCAAGCGTTAACTACCGATGTCCTTCCCGCTTCTCCCCAGGCGGTTAAATTCTGTTCAGGTAAAGATGAGATCGCCTTGGTTAACTGTTGTATATTGTTGGGAGATACCAATAACCCACAATCACCGATCTCAAATCTATCTCTTCCAGTCTCCCCATCTTCCCTATCTCCCCATCTCCCCATCTCTCCATCTCCCAGTCTTACTTGCTCCCTCAAGCCATCAACAGCAAATACCACTACAGGTTTACCTGCTGCTTTGGCTTCTAAACATACCAATCCCCAAGGTTCCCAACGGGAAGGAATTACAATAACATCACAGTCGGCTAAAAAGGCTGGTACATCTTCTATTGCACCAAGTAACTTAACGTGGGGTAAATCTCTTGCTAAATCTTTAATTAACTGTTCGTCTTGTCCGTAACCACCTAAAGATAGTTGAAACTTTTCGCCTGGTAAGGATTCAAAAGCGGGTAACAAGAGATCGAAGCCTTTTTGGGGAGCAAAGCGACCATAAGCACCGATTTTTAAAGGAATACTAGGATCTTTAGCAGGAATTGTTAATAGTATATCGATGGGAGAGGCAGAATAAATTGTCCTCACTTTATTAGGTTTAACTAATTTATGATTTAACATCCAGTTTCGTTGAGCGTTGGAAATACTTACCACTCCATCCGCTAAACCATAAGCTAATCGCAGCATTAAACGAAAGCGATATTTGGAAGTAACTTGATGCTGTTCAAATCCCTGGCAATAATGATGATCGTAAATATAGAGTTGGCTATGTTGTCTCAGTAACCATAAATCAGCCAGATATTTCCAAGCACAGGGATAGTGAAAAATAATGACATCGGGAGAAGAATATTTTAACTTGGCTTTTGCTTCTTCTAGACGAAATACGGCGAAATCAAATTGTTTTTCTAGTGACGAACTAATCAACTGTTTAACAAGACGATTAGAGCCTCCCGCTCGTTTATCCCCAATTAAATGCCAAACTATCGGTTTCATCCTCTTGCAATCCTATTTTAAAAATTATTATTAGTTATTAGTTATTAGTTACTGTTAACCAAGCGGAGAGATCGCGATCGATCAAATCTTGACACTGTAAAATATCTGGACGATATAAATCCAGTAGTTGCTGTCTAACTTCTGAAGATATTTGAGGAGTATTGAGATTTTGATGTTGAATTTTTTGGCGAATTTTTGCAGGAAAGAGAGGTTTAAGTAAAGTTTTAAGAGGATTAGGTTTAGTTAAAATTTGATGGAGTAATTTATTTTTGGGCATTCCTGATTTATTGGGACGTAAAGCCATATCGGGAACAAAACTATCATCTACTTCTAACCAACGAAAAATATCTTGTAAGGTTGCGATCTCGTTTTCTTTTAAATCTTCGTATAAATAAACTTTTATCTGACTGGAAGAAAATATTTCATAGTAATGTTGCAATTGCTTCCCATAAAAACCAATTTGAATATAATGCCAAAACCATTCCCAATTATTAGCAATTCTGTTAGGTTCATCTTGTAGGGCTAAAGCAAAATCTTGACAAGGTTCGCGATCGTCTCTGACTATATGTAAGAAATTAGCATAGGCTCTAGTAATGGGATGACGCAGAATAACAATTAAACGGGTATCGGGAAGATATTGTTTAATTCTGGTTGCTGCTTGAGGATAATAAAGATAGGAAGGACAAGCTTCGCCGATCGCTTTTTCTGTTGTAACTTGTGCAAATTGGGCTTGATAGGTTTCCCAGTCTGTAATCGAAAAATCCTTTAAAGCCTCGTCTCCAGGACCCTGAAAATCAATCTCCTCCCCTGCAAAAGCAAAAAAATTAGTTTCCTTAGTGGGAGTCATGTAAATTTGCGGATGCTGCTGAAGATATTCATGTAAAGCAGTAGTCCCCGCCTTAGCAGCACCAATAATTAGAAAATTGGGCAGAGTCGTTTCATGTACCATTTAGTATTTACCATTTATTAAATGTGTAATCGCGGTCACCGTTACACCGCCCTTCGGGTTCAACAGTTCTTGCTCCGTCCTATACGCTGAGGAGACCTCAGCGCGGGCGGTGCGCTTTGCTCAAGTCGGGAAACCCTTTCGGTAGTTGCTCATGGGGGAGACCCCCAAGACCGCACTACCTCACCACCGCAACTGTTTAACCGTACAACGACGGTGCCTTCTTACGAAGTTTGCTCAAGTCGGGAAACCCTTTCGGCAGTTGTTCCTTGGGGAAACCACCAAGATCACACTGCCTCACCCCCGCAACTTCGTGCTGCGGTGACCGGCGTTCCCCGGTCAATGTTCGATGTTTATAGAGTTCCCAATTTTCTTCTAAAAATAATATTTTTCATCTAACTTACGAAGTCTAAAAAGATAGTAATTTTGATACAGAGTATGGGATTAGATTTTTAGGCTAACAGATAACTAAACTTCCAGAACCGAACATTATTTGGTACAGTTTTCTCTACAAAAATAGATTTAATTGGTTCGGGCAGTAAACCAGACTAAATATGGGAGGCAAGCCACACTAACTAATCTTTTATTGCTTGATTATTATAAAAATAACAAAACAAATAAATTGAAACTTTAAGTTAACCAGCCAATAATTTGTTAATCAAAGGAGACACGAATATGGCATTAGTACGTTACAATCCCTGGCAAGAAATGAATTCTTTACAACGCCAATTAAATCGTTTATTTGATGATGCTTTAACCCCTGCTAATTGGGATGACTTTGGTAATTTATCAAAAATCCCCGCTGCGGAACTAACTGAAACCGATGATGCTTTACATCTAAAATTGGAAGTTCCTGGTATGGAAGCCAAAGATTTAGACATTCAAGTAATGGCAGATAGGGTAGCTATTTCTGGTGAACGCAAAGAAGAAACCAAAACTGAAGAAAAAGGTAGAACTCGCTCTGAATTTAGATACGGTAAATTCCAAAGAGTAATTCCTCTACCCGCACGCATTCAAAACACCAATGTTACCGCAGAATACAAAGATGGTATCCTCAATTTAACTCTACCCAAGTCTGAAGAAGAAAAAAATAAAGTAGTGAAAGTTAATATCGGTGAAGCTACTGCATAGTCTTCCAAGGAAACAAATCAATAGTCATATTGATTAATTGATTAATAGTGAATCCCAGCTACAAGTAATTGTGACTGGGTTTTTTTGTAGGGCGATCGCCAATTTAAGAATTACTGCAAAATATCAATTATCTAATTTTTTCTTATCTAGCGATCGCAGACAGGAATTAAATGCTGTTTTAAGAATTTTTCCTGTTCAAAATCAGCAAAATGTTGACGAATAAATGACCACTCTCCAGACCAATTCATAGTATCTCTTCTAGAAATATGGTGGGATAATTCAGGGTGACGAGCGTAAAAGACAGCATCGGTTAATTCACGATATAAACCCTCAAAAAAGTAATCATCAGTACGTCGCCAGTAGTAACCTTCATCCCATAATTCTTCGTCCCACAATAATTCATCGTCATAGTAGTAATAGCGATGCCAATAAGAATCCCGATTATCTTGCAGTTTATCTCTTAGTCTTTCTCGCCGACTAAAACGTTGCCAGCGTTCCCTTTTTTCTCTATCTCTTTCTTGTTCCGATAATAAGTAATAGTGATTAATATGGGGTCGTTGACAACTTTGATGAATAACTTTGTTAATTACTCGTCTGATTTCTGCTCGTTCGCGACGATAGAGAGTATGATGAATTCTCACTTTTTTATTACGCATTTCTGGACGTAATAATTTGAAAAAATAGTTTGTCCAATAATCAACTTTTTCTAAGTCTTCTGGTTTTTGATGGCAATCTAGATAAGATTCACAATATTCATGAGCTAATGTCTTTGGCGAATTTAAAATTGATATTAATATAGTCGAAAATATTGTCAAGAAGAATAGTTTAGTAATTTTCATTTATTTAACCATATAAATGTTATTTTATTAATTGAAAATAAAAAAAGAATTTATCTTACGAACATAGCTTTAGACACCAAGTTTTGAGATGGGTGTTTTTAACTAAAGTAATAGAAGGAAAACTCAACAACGATCGTGTCAATTAAATTACAATTTACTTCTCCGCAAACAAGCAATTTGACGTTTACTCAACTGGGGAGTTATTCGATTCCATTCTTGAGGAGATAGTTGAAATTCACTTAAATACAGTTTGGGAATTCTGGAAGTATAGCCAAAAGTAATTGAATAGCGATTGCGTTTGGCTGGCTTTGCCCGATGGAAAACATTGCAAGGATCGGTAATGATGATACTTCCTGCTTTAGCAGTACAAGTTTGCCAATTTTGAGGTGGAACAACTTTAGCGATCGCTTGCTCGGAAACAAATCCTGATGTATAACCTAAAGAGATAGCAACTTCTTTGGTGAAGGAGCGGGGTATATACTCAAAAGGACCTCCAGTCCGTCCTACGTTGTTAAGATAGACAATAACTTTAACCATTCGCTCGTCGTCAATATCTCTATGCCATTGTCTAGCATCTGTTATGGGAGCATCCGCAGCATCTCGGCGGAGATCGACACCGTGAAAGAGCAGAGGTAAACCAATATAGTTTTCGACTATATCTAGCAGTCTTTCTCCTAACCCCCACAGCAAAATTTCCGTATGCAAGAATTTACGTAACCCAGGAATACCTTCCCGCCAATTTTTCAGATTAGAAAGAGTATAAAGATGGGGATGTAGCAAGATTAATTCCTTGATTAATCTTTTGGTGTGAGGTAATCCTAATTCAGGCAAAGAAGTGATATAAACTCCTTCTTTTTTTAAATTGGAAACGATGTCAGTATCGTCTTGAGACAATTGAGGTAAGCGATCGCGATATTTGGCTCTTTCAATCGAGCGATCGCGATCGCTCAAAGATGGTAAATAAAAATTTTGATGAGCAATTTGTTTAACCTTAAAACTAGCAAGTTTGACTTTGCGATTGATTCGCTTCAAATTAGATTTGATGGGATCTTGATGTTGCAAAATAGTTTCAATTGTGGCTTTTAAATCTTCAAACTTATAAGGCTTGATCAGATAGCCTTTTGGCTTAGTTTCCCTGGCTCTTTTGAGTGTATCGCGATCGGAACAAGAACTAAGATAAATAATGGGAATATTGTAAGTAGCTTGAATTTTTTTGCTGGTAACAATACCATCTATTGTACCTTTCAATACTATATCCATTAGTATCAAATCAGGTTGGGTTTCTGCCACTTTTTCAATGGCTTGGATTCCTGAATTCACTATTCCTAAAACTTTATATTCATAACGCTTTAAATTAAGTGCTAAAGTTTCCGCAGAAACTTTTTCGTCTTCAACAATTAAAATGTTAATCGATTTCATCTATATACTAAAATCCTGGTTAAATTCTTTTATCTAATCTAACCAGGAAATTAAATTTTGCCTACTAATTGGCTATTTTTGCTCTTGATTATTGAAGGTTAAATCATCGATTTTTTGACATTAACAATCAACACAATAGAGAGTAAAAAACATGAGAAGAAAAGAAGCAAAAATTCAAACTAGATGAAATCCACAACAGTGAAATCTTCTGAATTAATATCATTAATAATAGCTAGCAATTGGTTGGTTTCAATAATACTAATCATCACATCATTGCTGTTTACTCCGCTTCCTTGAGCGATTGTTAGGTCTTCAAATTGTAAGCTACCCGATAGTTGAATTACATCTTGACCAATTTCAAAGTCTTCAATAAGATCGACTCCGCCGTCGTTAGCTAAAACAAATAGATCGCTACCGTCACCACCTTTTAAGGTATCGTTACCTAAGCCACCAACTAAAATGTCATTTCCTCGACCGCCAGATAATAGATCGTTACCCTCATCACCAAAGAGCATATCATCATTATTTCTTCCCAACAGTCGATCGTTTCCTAAACCGCCGTAAGCAATATCGTTTTCTTTACTACCTCTAAAAGTGTCATTTTTTTCTCCGCCTTGAAAAATTTGATAGTTGTTATCGCTTTCTATAGTCAAAGCAGTACTATTGGTAGTAGTTGATGATTTTTCTTGAGTAGTTAAAGTTGAATCAGCAAAACTGGTTCTACTACTTGTCTGGGTAGTTTGACTAGACTCTAAGGCAAGCACGGTATTACCATTAAAAGAAGTACTCGCAGCATAGGCTAATAATTCTTGCCCTACTGCGGTATTACGCCAGTCTCTATCTGAATTAACTAACTCATCCATAGAGTCAGCAAAACCATCTGCTCCTTTAATTTGAAAAACAATATCGTTATAGTCTCCGTCTGCATCCCCCCAGTCAACACGGACATCCTCAAAAGCAAAAGTACCGTGTTCATCAACAGCTACCATTTGTCCTTCACCAGTACCATTAGGATTAGCCTCAGCCATAGAGAAGATCGGTAGTTTCCCCCATTGCCAAATATTTCCTGGATTGTCAGCAATTTCTTGCACGGTAGTATGTTGAATTAACATAAAGGCAAAGCGATCGCCTGGAGTCATGGTAAATACTTTTTGACCTAGATATTCGCCAGCATTAAAATCTTTTTCCCAGGGTAGAGGGCTACCAAAACGCGCTCCTTCTGTGCGATCGCGCAACAAAATATGCCCTTGTTCCGAGTTAGTTAAAGCTCTTGATGCTGCTGCTTGAATAAATTCAGTTGAGCCAGGAACATAAGCATCCATCCCGTCTAAGCTGAAAACTGCTAGTTCTCCTTGAAACCAACCCCCATCAAACAGGAAGTCAAACTGAACTTGACCAGTGGAATTGACAACAAAAGTACCCTTATCACTATCATTCTGTACAGTATTAGCAGCATATTCTAATATATTTTGTCCTACTTCCGTTGTGCGCCAGTCTTTTTCAGGATTTACCAACTCATCCATCGATGGAACTACACTACTCGCTCCTTGTAGTTGGAAGACAACATCGTTATAATCCTTATCCCCATCACCCCAATCGACACGTACATCTTCAAAAGCAAAAGTACCATTATTATCTACAGCAACTATCTGTTCTGCTGCTGTACCAGGATTAGCTTCAGGAATAGAAAAGATTGGTAATTTACCATCCTGCCAGATTTGACTGGGATTATTGGCAATCTCCTGAACCGTCGTATCCTGAATTAACATAAAAGCAAAGCGAGTCCCTTCAGGCATATTGAAGGTTTTTTGACCAAGATACTCACCCGCATTAAAATCATTTTCCCAAGGTAGTGGACTACTAAAACGCGCTCCTTCCGTAGAATCTTGGAGGACAATATGTCCTTGTTCGGAGTTGGCAAGGGCGCGAGTTGCTGCTTCTTGGATAAACTCAATTGAACCAGGAGTATAGGTTTCCATCCCTTCTAAACTGAAAACTGCTAGCTCTCCTTGAAATCCGCCACCATCAAACAGGAAGTCCAACTGAATTTGACCAGAAGAGTCTACTTCAAAAACACCATTGGTGAAAGTATGATTATTATTATTTCCTCCATAACCATCTAATTGTTCTAAATCTTCTGTTCTTTGCGTATCATTCCAGACGAGCGCACCTAAATCGGTAAGGATATCAGTATTTGTACCATAAAAATATTCTGCGTGTCCTCCTGTTGCGGTAGTCAAGTCGTTGTTATCATCTGCTTTGGCTGCCCAAACAATACGCCCTATTTCTCTCTCTTGAGCAGCTTGTAGCATCTGCTGAGTTGCAGGTAAAGTACTTTGTCCATTATTTTCCGAACCATATTCGCCGATAATAAAGGGAATATTTTGACTGTGGAGAGTATCAAAATAAGCAGCAATATCGTTGCTATTCCACTGTTCATAAACATGTATAGAAAACAGAATATTTTCATTACCTGCCATAATTTCACTGGCATGGCTCGCGATCGTCTGGGTGTGATAGTCTTGTCCCCAGGCTTCTCCATCAATAACAATCAGATTGTTAGCACCTTCAGCACGAATAATATCAATTAGTTCGCGATGATAATTTACCCATTGTTCTGGATTAGCTGTATCGTTACCTGGTTCATTGTGGAGGTTAAACCAAACATTAGAATTATCTTTAAACTCTTGTGCCATATCGCGCCAGTAGTCTTTGAGAATTTCCCATTCTGTATTTTCGTAATAACCGCCAATGAGATCGTGGGCATCAAAAATTACTACTGCACCTTGGCTAGTATAAGCATCAACAATTTTATGGTTAGTTCCATAACCATCTTCTGCGGGATGAGGTTGATCGTAACTACCTAACAAATAATTGGGAACTCTAATAGTATTAAAATCCCAAGTATTGAGATAATTATCTACATTATTAATTCCTTCCCAAGTGAACATATTAGTTCCTTTAATGATAAATTCTTGTCCATTGGGGTCGTAAATTGTTGTTCCTATTATTTGAAATTGAGAATTATCTAAATTAGTTGAGATATCCATACTTTTCTTATTACCTTATTTCTTTTATTCATTCGCTGCTGATTAATATTTTCTGAGAGATTGATAGTTTTATCTTGAGGAGAAATACCATTTTTATTATTTATTTTTAGTAAATAATTTGCTTGAATATTAAGTGGAAAAGTAAAATAACAATAAAGCGATCGCTCGGCTTTATTCTTACCCGCGATCGCTCTATTTTTATCGATTAATTATTAGTAGATTCAATAACTTAATCCTAAAAAGCTAAAAGCTAATTTAAATTAACTCTGAATCAAAATAGCCAATAATTTCTTGACCTACTTCTGTATCTAGCCAATTACGATTAGTAGAAATGACATCTTCAATATCAGTAAGACCGATTCTTTGTACCCCTTCAATAGCTAAAACAGCATCGTTATAGTCTGTATTGGAGTCAAGATCGAGACGGACATCTTCAAAGCCAACAATTGTACCTTCTGCACCAGTAAAAATATCTGCGAATTGGATCTGGTCATCAAGATTAGCAGCGGACATGGAGAAGAGGGGGTCTTTTTTGACTGCCCAATCAGGAGCAGAAAGAGCTTCATCTAAAGTGCCATCGGGAACGAGAACTAGACCAAAAGTATCTCCAGGATTCATCAGGAAAGTTTGTCTTCCTTGATACTCTCCATTATTGTAATTACCTTCCCAGAGAGGATCGTCACTAAATTTAGCTCCTTCGTTAGTATCTTGAACTACTACATAACCCTGGTTAGTGTTACTGGTTGCCCGATCGATCGCTTCTTGAATGAAAGCTTCCGAACCCGTTTCGTACATATCCATCCCAGCAAGACTAAAGATACCTACTTCTGCACCCGTATACCAACCACCATCGTAGAGAAAATCGATAATAACCTCACCAGATGCACCTACTTGAAAAACACCCTCATCAAAAACTGCTCGGTTAGCATATTCAAGTAGTTCTTCGCCTATTGTTGTTGTTAGCCAATCGCGATCGGGATTAGAGAATTGCTCGATCGATGCTACAGTTGCATCTGCTCCCTTAATTTGGAAAACCATATCGTTATAATCTCTGTCAGAGAAATTTCCATTGAGAGCTAGGTCTTCCATGGCAAAAGCACCATTGCCATTAATATCTACGATTTGACCTTGGGATTCGCCACCAGGATTGGCTTCTGGGATTGAAAATAAAGCTCTTTTACCCCATTGTCCAACTTTAGAAGGATCGTCAGCTATTTCTTGGACAGAGGTATGTTGGATGAGCATAAGCGCAAACTCATCTCCAGGATTCATAGCGAAAGTTTTGATACCCTGGTATTCGCCAGCATTAAAATTTCTTTCCCAGGCTAAATTTTTACTAAAACGCGCCCCTTCAATTTTGTCTTGGGCGAGAATATAACCTAAGTCAGAATTACTGAGAGCGCGGTTTGCTGCCTCTTGAATAAAAGCTTGAGAACCAACCTCATAATTCCCCATGCCTTGCAGATTGAAAACTGCCAATTCTCCTTGGAACCAACCTCCATCAAAAAGAAAATCAAAGGTTATTTCTCCCGTTTCGCCAACTTCAAATACTCCCTCACTAAAGATAGGACGGTCTGCATATTCTAGTAATGCTTGTCCTGTTTCTGTAGTACGCCAGTCGCGATTGGGGTTAACATTTTCGTCCATAGTAGCGACATTGCCTTCTAACCCACGAACTTGGACAACAACATCGTTATAATCTTGGTCAGATTTTCCTTGGTCGATCCGCACATCTTCAAATGCTAGAGTGCCATTATTATCCACTGCCACAACCTGATTGGGTGCTGTACCAAAAGGATTAGCTTCTGGGATAGAGAAAATGGGTAGTTTACCCCACTTAGAAATATTGTTAGGATTTTGGTATATGTCTTGAACAGTAGTATGCTGCACGAGCATGAAAGCTAATTCATCCCCCGCAGTCATATCAAAGGTTTTGACTCCTTGATATTCTCCAGCATTAAAGTTATTTTCCCAGGCTAAATCTTCACTAAATTTAGCTCCTTGTTGTCGGTCTTGAAGCAGAATACGACCTTCTTGGGAATTAGTTAAAGCTCTGCGTGCTGCCTCAACCATAAATTCCTGAGAACCTGCTTCATAACTTTCCATCCCTTGAAGGCTGAAAACTGCTAATTCTCCTTGGAACCAACCGCCGTCGTAGAGATAGTCAAAGCTGATTGTTCCAGTTTCACCGACTTTAAAAACTCCCGATGTATTATTGCTATTATCGATCGCTACTGAATTATTAATAACATCGGTTAGTTCTGTATCGGTATTATTACTGGTGTTAGGATCGTCAGTAATTGAAGTAATAGTAATAGTATTGCTCAGATCGTCAATTCCGTCTGTGGGGGCAGTTTCTAAAACTTCGACAGTAACTTCTATGGTTACTTCTTCTCTAGGATTGAGGAATCCTAAATCTCCAGTTAAAGTTCCACCACTAGTAGAACCGTCATGGCTAACAGTGGTAATTGTTCCTTCACTGTCAATAACCTCAGCACTGATAAATTTGACATTAGGATCGAGGTTATCTGTAACTAAAACTTGGTTAGCAACTGCATCAGAATTATTTGTAGCAACAATTGTGTAGGTAAACTGCTCGCCAACATTGACTTGGGCGGAATCATCTCCAGCAGTGATGATATCGCTATCGCTGGTAACAACAGAAAGGTCTGCTTGAGTAGTGAAAAACTCTTTAACTCGTAGTAAAGGAATAGTTTGATTACCAGTACTAATTGTATCTCCAGCTTCAGTTGTCCCTGAAGTCTCTGCACTAATTAATCTCGATTGCACATTACCTGCAGTTCCTTCGGGAATTTCGTCTTGCAAAACAAGCCAAGCTTCTAAAACAATTTCTTCCCCTGGATCGAGATTAGTTATATCAAAAGTTCCTTGTATTTCTGTACCAACTAAAGTCCAGGAAAAATCACTTACAGTAGCATCTGTATCCCCACTAGCACTAGGATCGCTGGAATCGACAAAGGCTGCAATTACACCCAAATTACCATCGTAGCCAAATAAACCACCATTAGTAGTTACAGTTTCCCAACCCGCAGTAACAGTAATAGTATCCCCATTCACAGTACCTGCATTATCCACTGAGATGCGGAATTCAAAAGGAACGATCTGTCCTAATGCTAAATATTCTGGTGCTAGAGACTCAACACTAGTACTATCTGCTGCACCACTGAGAGGATCGCTATCGCGACCACTAGGTAAAGTATCAATTTGGTCAAATAAAAGACGTGAATAAAGAACGGGATCGGCAGCACTAAAATCAATTTGATAGTTTTTTCCAGACATAATATTTTTACTCCTTTAATTAACAATAAATATTTTTAAAAATTACAAATGCCAATGTATTCTTAATTATCTTTATAGCTTCTTTTTTGACTATAAATAAAGAGTAATATTTCGGTTTTCTAGTTTTAAGTTTTCTTTAAAACTAAGTATATTTTTATTTACATTTTGTCTAGGATGAGCAAACAAAAAAATAGTCACAGATCGAATAATCTATAACTATTTTTGTCAAAAACAGAATTTATCAATAAATATTTTTTTCTATTTTATATATTCTGATTGTAGTTATCTTACATACTGTGCAAAATAGTTTCTATTATTTTTGGGGGATTGATTATTATCTCAGTTACATAATTATTCTTGTTTGAATACTTTGATTACTAATTAATTTTTTAGACTATCAATTATTACTTACATTAATTTTTTCCGTATAAATATCAATTAGAAATAATCTATCCAACCCAGATAAAGACAAAATTATTTTTATCTGCGGAGAAAAACTCGAAAAAGCTAAATTAATATCTTGCTTCTGAGCTAATTTAAAGATTTGGCAAAGACTAGCTAAGCCACTAGTATCCAGAAAAATGGTTTGAGCAAAATCACAAATTATTGTTTGCACAGCAGAACTAGGTTGACAAATTTCTTGAAATTGCTGCTCAAAATCTCTAACTTCTAGAGCAGTAAAATGAGATGGCATTTGCATTAAGTAAACTTGACGAAAGCCGTTAGAAACAGATAGGTTATTTGCTGTGTAAGCCATGAGAATAACTATTTGATGTATAAACAACTTTTAGTTACTTTTATTATTGCTAAGTCTTATCTATAATCACGTTTGCCTAGCTGTTTTACTTGAATTTTTTCTGTCTAATTTATGTATAACTTTAATTAACAGACTGAGTTTGATAAATCTAAATAAACAAACCTCTCTCTTTTATCGAAGAAAAGCAGAGAGGTTTGTTTATAATCGAGCAATCCAAAATAAAAGAATTCATGCTTCAAGCTCTAAACATTAATCATTTTTTAAGAAAAGATGGGAACTAAATCTCCTAAATCTATTAATTCTTCGGTAAGTTGTTCTTTTACTAAATCAGTTTCAAATTGTTCCTCTAGTAAAAAACTAGCTTGGGTGTAATATTCTGTTGGTGTTACAGGCAATTTAGCTACAAATGGTTCTGCCAAAAAACTAGCTAAAGCCTCTAAAGAATAAGCAACAGGTATTCCTTGTTTTGCTAGTTGCTGCGCTAACTCAATTTGATGATTATCTACGTGTTCTTGAAAACTATGGCTACGGGGAACTAAGACAAAAGGTTTCTCAATAGAAGCGAGTAAGTCGATCGTTCCTTCACCACAGTGAGCAATTATGAGGCGTGCTTCGTTTACTAAACTTAAAAAATCAGTTTGCTTGAGAACAGAATGACCTTTAATTCCATTAGGAATGATGGTACAAGTACCATACTGAACTATTATTTCTTCTTTTTCTGGTTCAATCAAGTTTTGTGCGATCAGATTATCGATCCATTTCATAAGACGGTTAAAAGGAAATTTTTCTGTGCCAACTGTAATTAAAATCATTATTATTGATTATGATGTGAATAGAAAAAAATAGAAAGATTTAAACTAGATACGTATTAATTTTGCTTTATTATATTTAGCTTTAAGTTGCTCCCATTGAACGTAAATTACATCGAGAAAAGGCATGACTAGTCGAGCAGATAAACTTAGTTCTTCAACTCTAGTAAAAGATTCAATAAAAACAGTTTTAGTACCTGCTAATTTTGCCAAAATAATAAAAGGAACTGCTACTCCTGCACCAGTAGATAAAACTAACTCAGGACGTTCTTGCTGAATAACTTGCCAAGCTAGCCAAAAATTGCGAATTAAATTGGGCAAATTGCGATTAGTGGGACTGTAAGCCCAATATACCTTTTCATTATTTAAAACTAGTTCAGTAGAAGCTGTCTGAAAAGTAACCCAGCAACAATCGTGTTTTCTCCAAAAAGAATATAATCTTTGTAGGGCTTGAAAATGACCACCTGTGGAACTGATAAGTAAAATTTTCATTTCTAATTTTTTGCTTTACTCTTGATTACTTTTAAGTATCCTATGTCGATGTTAGAGATCGTGTTCGTCTAATTGTTTTACTTTGAGAAATTATGTATGACTTGTATATAACTTAAGTTAATTACCTTAATCTCTCGAACAATTATCTTAAAAAGTACGGGTTTCAGCAGGGCGATATTTACCCTTAAACTATAGCAATACGCATTTAAGTTAGGACATTTTTGCACTAGCGAGCTAATTCATTCCTCATCCTTCATCCTTTATCCTTTATCCTTTATCCTTTATCCTTACGAACTAATAACTAAACTTGTCCTAACCATTCAACG
>JAAUYH010071340.1_pt1 | contig 17204 bp, 13 predicted proteins | sample 7278061 | NCBI WGS metagenome assembly JAAUYH01 (sample SAMN14350203, study PRJNA611818) | marine sediment metagenome | isolation source: surface marine sediment (0.6m) | place: French Polynesia: Moorea | collected 2018-08 | reverse complement strand
CCTAAAAGCTATTTGTGTTACTAAACCTAACCCCCTACGGGCTTTCTGGGGCCGTACGCCAACGCGGGCCCCGCCTCCAACCCCCGGGGCGGCGCGCGTCCGCGCGCCGCCCCTCTGCGACGCCGACAGGCGGCGCAATGCCCTTTAGCTCAGATCGAACCGGTCGGCATTCATGACCTTGACCCAGGCCGCCACGAAGTCGTTCACGAACTTCGCTTCCGCGTCGTCCGAGCCGTAGACCTCGACAAAAGCGCGCAACTGAGAGTTTGAGCCGAAGACCAGATCGGCCTCGGTCGCCGTCCATTTGACAGCGCCCGTCGCGCGATCCCGGCCTTCGAACACATCGTCACCGGCAGCGGACCAGACCGTGCCCATGTCGAGTATCGCGGCGAAGAAGTCCCGGCTCAACACGCCCGGCCGATCGGTCATCACCCCATGTGCCGGTGCGCCGCATTCGAGCGCACGCAGACCGCCCACAAGCACGGTCGTCTCCGCCCCGGTCAGGCCCAGAAGCTGCGCCTTGTCGATCAGAAGCTCGGCCGCGCCGCGCTCGTCGTACTTGTCCGCCTTCACGAAGTTGCGGAACCCGTCGGCCTGCGGCTCGAGCCAGGCAATGCTCTCGACATCCGTCTGCTCCGCGCTCGCGTCACCACGACCGGGTGCAAAGGGCACGGTGATGTCATGACCGGCGGCCTTGGCGGCCATCTCGATGCCGACGCCACCGGCCAGCACGATGGCATCCGCCATCGAGACACCGCCGCGGATCGCCTCCAGCGTTTCCAGTACTTTCGACAGCTGGTCGGGCTGGTTCGCTTCCCAGTCCTTCATCGGCGCCAGACGGATGCGCGCGCCATTGGCGCCGCCGCGCTTGTCCGAGCCGCGGAAAGTCGAGGCGCTGGCCCAGGCGGTCGAGACCAGTTCCTGAACCGTCAAACCGCTGGCCGCGATCTTGTCCTTCAGCGCCGAGATGTCGGCGTCGGACGGCACCGGGCCTGCCGGGATCGGGTCCTGCCAGATCAGTTCCTCGTCCGGCACCATCGAACCCAGATAAAGCGCGCGCGGCCCCATATCGCGGTGGGTCAGCTTGTACCACGCGCGTGCGAAGGCATCAGCGAACTTGTCAGGGTTGGCGTGGAAGTCACGGCTGATCTTTTCATAGGCCGGGTCCATGCGCATCGCCATGTCGGCGGTCGTCATCATGATATGGGTCTTGCCCTTGCCGTCCGCCGTCGGCGCCATGTCCTCTTCCTTCAGGTCCTTCGGCTGCCACTGGTGGGCACCCGCGGGGCTCTTCGTCAGCTCCCACTCGTAGCCGAAGAGGACGTCGAAATAGCGCATGTCCCACTCAGTCGGTGTCGGCGTCCAGGCGCCTTCGATGCCGGAGGTGATCGCATCGACCCCCATGCCGGACTTGTGGCCCGACCTCCAGCCAAGGCCCATCTGTTCGATCGGCGCGCCTTCGGGTTCGGCTTCGACCAGCGCGGCATCGCCTGCGCCATGTGCCTTGCCGAAGGTGTGACCACCTGCGACGAGCGCCACGGTTTCCTCGTCGTTCATCGCCATGCGCGCAAAGGTGTCGCGGATGTCATAGGCCGACTTCAACGGATCGGGGTTGCCATCGGGGCCTTCGGGGTTGACGTAGATCAGGCCCATCTGCACGGCGGCCAGAGGGTTGGCCAGATCGCGTTCGCCGGAATAGCGGCTGTTCGGCTTGTCCGAGGTGGCGAGCCATTCGCTTTCCGAGCCCCAGTAGACATCCTCTTCCGGTTCCCAGACGTCGGCGCGGCCCCCGGCGAAGCCAAAGGTCTTGAAACCCATCGATTCAAGCGCGGCGTTGCCTGCCAGGATCATCAGGTCGGCCCACGAGAGTTTGGCGCCGTACTTCTGCTTGATCGGCCAAAGCAGGCGACGCGCCTTGTCGAGGTTGCCGTTGTCGGGCCAGGAGTTGAGCGGCGCAAACCGCTGCTGTCCGGCGCCTGCGCCACCGCGGCCGTCCTGCACGCGGTAGGTGCCGGCGGAATGCCAGGCCATGCGGATCATGAAGGGCCCGTAGTGGCCATAGTCGGCGGGCCACCAGTCCTGGCTGTCGGTCATCAGCGCCTTGAGGTCCTCCATCACCTGATCCAGATCGAGCGACTTGAAGGCTTCGGCATAGTTGAACCCCTCGCCCATCGGATCGGGCGATGTGCCCCCTTGGTGCAGCATCTTCAGATTGATTTGTTCAGGCCACCAGGCTTGGTTCTTGACCGTGCCGGTGTGCATGACCGGGCATTTTCCTTCGAAAGCTCCGTCCATTTTCCTCTCCTTTTGCGTGGGTGTTCTTGGCCGGGAAATCCAAGTGCAGCACTCGAATTTGGAATGGTTCTAACCTTTTCGGGCGATCAGAGGAAGTTGAATTATCTGATTGCACCGATAAGATAACCTGATGATAAACGTGACACTGAAACAATTCCGCTATTTCGACGCCCTGGCCCGTCACGGCCATTTCGGACGCGCCGCCGAGGCCTCGGCCATCACGCAGCCCGCCTTGTCCATGCAGATCAAGGAGTTGGAAGACGCGTTGGGCGCGAAGCTCTTTGAACGCGGCGCAAAGGCCGCCCGCCTGACACCGCTTGGCGAGGACCTTGCGCAACGGGTTCGCGAGATCCTGCGCGCCGTCGACGAGATCGGCGATCTGGCGCGGGCCTCGGAGGATCGGCTGGTCGGGCGGATGCGGATCGGGGTGATTCCGACCGTCGCGCCCTATGTTCTGCCGCGCGTCATGCGCCTTCTGGCCGTCGACCATCCCGAGGTGGACCTGTATGTGCGCGAAACGGTGACGCCCAAGCTGCTGACCGAGTTGAACGAAGGCCGTCTGGATGCCGCCATCCTGGCGCTGCCGGTCTCGGAACCGCAGTTGATCGAAGTGCCGCTTTTCGCCGAGGATTTCGTGCTGATCCGGCCTGCGACGGATGCCGCCCTGCCCGTGCCATCGCGCGAAGGTCTAAGGTCCATGAGGCTTCTGCTTCTGGAGGAAGGGCACTGCTTTCGCGACCAGGCGCTGTCGTTCTGCGAGTTGGGCGGCAGCCAGCCGCGAGAGATGCTGGATGGCTCGTCCTTGTCAACGCTGGTGCAAATGGTGGGGGCGGGCATAGGCGTGACGCTGTTGCCCGAGATGGCGCTGCCGGTCGAAACCCGGTCGGCGGACGTGGCCGTCCAGCGCTTTCCCCGCCCCCGGCCCTCGCGCCAGATCGGCATGGTCTGGCGCAAATCCTCGCCACTCACCGCGCAACTTCAGCAGATCGCGGAGGTGGTCAAGGCCTGCGCCTGAGGGGGCTCTGCTCCCTTGGCCTGCGGCCAGCCCCCGGGATATTTTTGCCAAGAAGAAGGACAATTTGGTTCAAATTTGCCGCGTCATCTTGCTGAAAATACGCAAATCCTGTCGTTCAAACCCTCACACCGTCTCGACGGCGAGCGCCGTTGCCTCGCCACCGCCAATGCAAATGGACGCGACACCGGTCTTGGCGCCCCGCGTTGCCATGGCGTTTAGAAGCGTGACCAGGATGCGCGCCCCGGAGGCCCCAATGGGATGGCCCACCGCCACCGCGCCGCCGTGGACGTTCAGGCGCTCGTGGTCGATCCCAAGCTCGCGCATCGACGCCATGGGCACGCAGGCGAAGGCTTCGTTGATCTCGAAAAGATCGACGTCATCGACCGTCCAGCCGATCTGCTCCAGGAGCTTGCGCTTGGCGAAGACGGGCGCGGTCGTGAACCAGCCGGGCGCGCCCGCATAGGCGCTGTGGCCGACGATGCGCACCACGGGTGAAAGCCCGAGCGCCTCGGCTTTCGAGGCGCGGGCCAGCACCAGTGCGGCGGCGCCGTCGTTGATCGACGAGGACGATGCCGCCGTGATCGTGCCGTCCTTCTTGAAGGCCGCGCGAAGCGAGGGGATCTTTTCCGGGTCGATCCGGTCGGGGCCTTCGTCGCGGGCGACCGTCACCTCGCCCTTCCGGGTCTTCACGGTGACCGGTGCGATTTCGCTCTGGAACGCGCCGTCGGCGGCGACCTTCGCGCGGCGCACGCTTTCCATGGCGAAGGCGTCCTGATCCTCGCGCGTGAACTGGTATTTCTGGGCGCAATCCTCGCCGAAGGTGCCCATCGAGCGGCGGGCGCCGTCGGGCGCGATGTCATAGGCATCTTCAAGACCGTCAAGCATCATGTGATCGAGGATGCGAGCGTGGCCGATCCGAGCCCCGGCCCGTCCTTGCGGCAAGAGGTAGGGGGCGCCCGTCATGCTCTCCATGCCGCCGGCGACGATGATCTCGGCCGCTCCGGCGACCATGGCGTCATGGGCCTGGATGACGGCTTTCATACCCGACCCGCAGACCTTGGAGATCGTGGTGCAGGGCACGGACGTCGGCAACCCTGCCCCGAGCGCGGCTTGCCGCGCTGGAGCCTGTCCCAGTCCGGCGGGCAAGACGTTGCCCATGAGGACCTCGTCCACGGCGTCGGGCTGAACGCCCGCGCGGTCGATCGCGGCGGCGATGGCCGTGCTGCCAAGTTGGGTGGCGGAGGTGGTCTGGAATGCCCCCTGGAACGCACCGAGGGGCGTACGCGCCGCGCTGCAGATGACGATGGGATCGCTGGTATCCGAGATATCTTTCATAGCTCTTGCTCCCCAGGGTTGGGCCGTCAGGTGCGCATAGAGTCACACAGAGCCAAATGCTCGGAAAGCCCCAAAATGCAAATGGCGGCTCCCACCCCTAGGGAACCGCCACTTAGCAAGTGTGTGTGTGTGTGTGTCGTGCGAACAGTTTCCTGTTCTGGGACCCTTAAAATCGGAGTGATGTGTCGAGAATGTGGAATTCTCCCTTCATATTCTGGGCAATTTGGGGATGATCACGCGTTCGCCAGTTCAACCTTCGCCTGATCGGCCGTCATGGGGCCATTGGCGCGGTCGAAACGCAGGTAGGCGAGCGCTTCTTCGCCCGATTGCGTGAACAATGTGCCGACCTTGGCGCCTTTGTCGTTCAGGATGTCTGTTCCGGGCGCGGCCTGCCCCTGAATGCGGACCCGCGCCAGACCTTTGCGCAATTCCGTCTTGTGTTTCATGCGCGCGGTGACTTCCTGCCCGACGTAGCAGCCTTTCTTGAAATCGACACCGTTCAGCGCTTCGAAATTCATCTCGAGCGGGTAGCTTTCACCGGGAAGAAGCTCTTCTCCGGAGGCGGGCACCAGATGCGCGACGCGAAGCGCATTCCAATCCACGTCTTCGCTTGCGCGCCCGTCATAGGCGCGCCAGCCAAGGGCCGGGTCGCGCGGGTCCTGGAAGGCGCCGTCGGGTGCCGGGCCCAGTCCGCGGGCGACGGGTGTGTCGGTTGCTTCGATCTGGACGGCGGCACGGAGGCGGTACATCGTCAGGCGCTTCAGAAGATCTGGGGCGAGTGTTTCGGCCACATCGATCAGGATCGCGTCGTCCGCAGGGACAAGGAAGAAGTCGGCCAAATACTTGCCTTGCGGCGTCAGAAGGGCGGCCCAGACAAGACCGTCGGCGAGTTTGCCGACGTCGTTGGTGACGAGGTTTTGCAGGAAATCCTCGCGATCGTCTCCGGTGACTTTCAGGACGGTGCGTGCGCTCATCGCTGGCCTCTTCCGTGTTTTCCCGACACTATATGCGCCAAACCGCCCGAGTGTCATGCCGTGCCCGCGCCAATTTCCGTAGTCATCCCCACGCTGAACGCAGGCACCGAGTTGCCCGCCACGACCGAGGCGCTTTTGCCGGGCCTGACGGATGGGCTGATCTGCGAGTTGATCCTGTCGGATGGCGGATCGACGGATGGGACCGATCTGATCGCGAAGGAGTTGGGTGCGGTCTGGGTGACCGGGCCCACGGGGCGCGGCCGTCAGATCGCGGCGGGCGTGCGGGCGGCCTCGGGTGACTGGGTGTTGATCCTGCATGCTGATACGCATCTGGAGCCGGGGTGGGAGCGAGCAGCGTTGAAGCATATGCAGTCGTTTCCGGCCAAGGCGGGGTGGTTTCGGCTGGCGTTTCGGTCGACTGGGATTGCCCCGTGGCTGGTGGCGGGCGGGGCAAACCTGAGATCGCGGTTTCTTGGGCTGCCATACGGGGACCAGGGTCTTTTGATTTCGGCCGCGCTGTTGGACGAAATCGGGGGGGTGCCGGAGGTGCCATTGATGGAAGACGTGGCCCTCGCGCGGGCATTGCGTGGTCGGCTGAGAGCACTGGATGCGACGGCGCGGACATCGGCAGCGCGCTACAAGCGGGATGGCTGGGGGCGCCGCATTCTGGGCAACCTCTGGACATTGGCCCGGTACTTCGCAGGAGCGGACCCGGCGGAATTGGCCCAGGCCTATGAGGCGCGCCGTGGATCAGACAAGAGCGACTAGGGCGCAGGGCGTTAACTTTCGTTAGTGCGTATAGTTGCCGCCATCCTCCCACCCCTAGTGGATGGGTAAAGTTTGAATTTTTGATGAATGCGCCGGCACATTGCAGAAAATTGCAGAAGTCGTGATCGTTGCATCCAGTTCCGGGCGCGCGCGTGGATTGGTTCGCTTCACTATGTTACGGCCACCCGTGTCGGCGCCCTTGACGGTCAATCGTCGGAGAACTGCAATTCATACAGGCGGCGGTAAACGCCGTCGCGTTCCAGAAGCGCGTCGTGCCGCCCCTCGTCGATCACCCGGCCCTGCTCCATCACCACGATCTTGTCCGCCGCGCGGACCGTGGCCAGACGGTGCGCGATCACCAGCGTCGTCCGCGTCCGCGACAGGCTGTCGAGCGCGGCCTGCACGTGCTTTTCGCTTTCCGCATCGAGGGCGCTGGTCGCCTCGTCCAGAAGCAGGATCGGTGCGTCCCGCAAAAGCGCGCGCGCAATGGCGACGCGCTGACGTTGACCGCCAGACAACTGGCTGCCCCTTGGCCCAGCGGGCGTGTCCAGACCCTCGGGCAGTCGCGCGACGAAATCCGTGAGATGCGCCGCGTCGAGCGCATCGGCCAGCCGGGTGTCAGAGATGCCTTTCTGGGCAAGCACGATGTTGTCGCGGAGCGTTTCATCGAACATGGGCGCGTCCTGGCTGACGACCGAGAAAAGACCGCGCAAATCGGCCAGGGACATGGCTTTGATGTCGACACCACCCACGGTGATCAGCCCGGATTGCGCATCGACGAGCCGCGTCAGCACATTGAAAACACTGGATTTCCCGGCCCCGGACGCGCCAACCAGGGCGGTTGTCTGACCGGCTTCCGCAGTCAGGCTCGCCCCGTTGAGCGCAGGCTCGCCCTGAAACCTGAGGACGACATCCTTCAGTTCGACGCGGGTACGCTCTGGCGCGGTCGAGACAGATGCCTGCGCGGCGGGCGAGAGGATCGTGGCCCTGGCGTCAAACACCTGGCGAATGCGGTCCAGGCTGGCACGCGCCGACGCCCAGGCGCCCGAGACATTGGCCAGCCGTCGCAGCGGGTCGAAGATCAGGCCCATCGCCGTGAAGAAGGACATGAATTCGCCAACGGTCTTTTCACCATCGATGATCTGCCCGCCGCCGTAATACAGCACACCGGCAAAGCCCAAGGCCGCCACGACATCGACCAGCCCGGGAACGCCTGCCCGCCCGGTGAGCGCCTTCCATTCGAGCCTTTTGAAGTGGCCGACGACCGTGTCGAACCGTGTGTTCTCGTGGTCTTCGGCGACATTCAGCTTGATCGTGTTGATGCCGTGAAAGATCTCGTCGAGCCGCGTTGAAAGCCGCGCCGCCTGATCGCGCGCGCGGTAACTGGAGCGGCGCACATAGCGTAAAAGCGCCGCAACCGGCCCCAGCAGAAGCGGAACACCGGCCACGGCGATCAGCGTCCAGACCGGGTCGACGGAGATCGCGACAGAGAGCAGTGCGATCAGGGCCACCAGATCGCGCCCGGCGGCACTGAGCACGGTGGCCCAGATGCCGCGGACGGCGGCCGTATCGCCGCGGACGCGTTCGATCAGCGTCCCCGGCGGGTTGTCCTGAAAGTACCCGCTGTCGAGACCGAGCAGGTGCTGGACCATATCCGTCTGGAGCGCCGTCGCGACCTTCAGCCCGACGCCCTCCATGATCACCCGGTGGGAAAACGCCGAGACGGCGCGCATCAGAAAGATACCCGCCACAGCCAGCGCGACCCAGCCCGTGGCCGACCGGTCGCCTGCCAGGAACACGTCGTCGAACATGGGCCGCATCATGTAGCTGAGGGCGCCCAGCATGCTGCCTTCGATGGCCATCAGCAGAAGCGCCAAGAGCATGAGGCGCCAATGCGGCCTGAGGTAGTTTTGCCAGACCCATCTGAGCACGGGGGCGTTGTCCGATGTGGTCATGTCCCGCGTTTGCTTTCCTGATAGGCCGAGGTCAAGGCGGGCTTGTCATAGAGGGTTTCGATCCAGGATCGGAGATCGATACCGCTTTCGCGATACGCCGCCAGGTAGCTGTCTGCCATATGGTCCAAAATCCCGTGCCGCGTTGCCTTGACGTGCAGATATTTGAACGAAAGCTGCTGGCGCGCAATCTCGGGCGGTGTGTCGGTTTCGGCGAGAAGGTATAGAAACGCCGCCAGTCCGGTTCGGTCAATCCCGGATTTGCAATGCATTACAAAGGGTTTCTCGATGATTTTGAACGTATCGAGAAGGGTGAGAAGGTTCTTCGTATCGGTCAACAGGCCGCCGCTGATCTGGACGTTGTGAAGCGTCAACCCATGGGCGGCGCAGGCGCGTTCCTCCATCAGAAAGATACTGTCTCTTTTCGGCGCGCGCAGCCGCAGAACCGATTTGAACCCCATGTTGGCATAGGCCTCGATCCGGCGCGGCCCAGGCTGGTTCGACCGCCAGACATCCGGTGCGATCTGATAGAGATGCGTCCAGAGGACGCGCAAGAACCCGTGGTCCGACCAATTCAGTTTCACCCAGGCCTTGAGGCCTTGACCCTGATCTTCGTCGCTTACGTTCATCGTCTCTTCCGCGACCTGCTCGTCGGGCCGGTTTAGCGATTTGGCAGCCGTTCCACAAGCAATCGCGGTTGACGCTTACGCGCGGTCCCCTAGTGTCTCGCGGAACCCCAAAGGATATGCACACATGAGCCTTTCCAACGGCCTTACCTACCTTGCCATTCCCGGCCCCTCTGTCATGCCGGACCGCGTCTTGCGTGCGATGCACCGCCCGGCGCCGAATATCTACTATGGTGCGCTGCCCGAGATGGTCGAAGGGCTGATCCCGCGACTGAAAAGCGTGGCACGCACGGAAGGACATTGCGCGATCTACATCTGCAACGGCCATGGCAGTTGGGAAGCGGCCGTTTCGAACTGCTTTTCGCCGGGCGATCTGGTCCTGGTGCCCGCGACGGGGCGGTTTGCCCATGGCTGGGCTGAGACAGCTCGGGCCATAGTGGTGGAGACCGAGATCCTCGATTTCGGGAAGCGTGCGACGATCGATCTGGAGGCCCTGAAGGAGCGCCTTCTGCGTGACGACGGGCGCATCAAGGCCGTCATGGCAGTGCAGACGGACACATCGACCTCTGTCAGGAATGACATTGCCGCGCTGCGAGGGGCCATGGACGCGGTCGGGCACCCTGCCCTGCTGATGGTGGATTGCATGGCGTCGCTCGGCTGCGACCGGTTCGAGATGGATGCCTGGGGCGTCGATGTGATGGTCGTGGGGAGCCAGAAGGGGCTGATGACACCGCCGGGCATGGCCTTTGTTTTCTTTTCGGACAAGGCGGATCGGGCGCGCGAGACCGCGCGCTGCGTCACGCATTACTGGGATTGGCGGCCGCGCGTCGATCCACCGATGTTCTATCGTTATTTCAACGGGACGGCGCCGACGCACCACCTTTACGGGTTGGACGAAGCGCTGAGCATGATCGAGGAAGAAGGGCTGGAGGCTGTCTGGACCCGGCACGAAATTCTGGCAGAGGCGATCTGGGCCGCCTTCGAGCAATGGGGCAGCGAGGGGCCGCTGGAGTTGAACATTCGGGACCGGGCGCTTCGGGCGCATTCGGTCACGGCCGTGCGCGCCGGGTCCGAGAAAGGCACGGCCCTGCGGAACTGGTGCGAGACCAAGGCGGGTCTGACCCTTGGGATCGGTTTGGGGATGGCCGAGGACAACGCGCCCGAATGGGATCATTTCTTTCGGCTGGGCCACATGGGGCACGTGAACGCTCAGATGATCCTGGGCGCGCTGGCCACGATCGAGGCGGGGCTGAAGGCGGTCGGTTTGCCTCACGGGCCGGACGGCGTGGGCAAGGCGGCGGAGGTGATCGCCGCGCGGGCCTGAGACCCGGGATCACCACAAGGAATTCACCGACCAAGGTCGGTGAACGCGCGATTGTTGATTTGGGAAAACCCTGCCGGTTCAGTTCCGTCCGGAGCGCAAGTCGACGGTCATCAGCCGGTCAGCGACCCAGGACACCAGCCCGGCGACGATCAGCCCCCAGACCGCCCAGATCACAAAAAGCGCCATGAAGACGACCACAAAGGCCGACCAGAGAAAGGGAGTTGTGAAATCTTCAACCTGTTTCATGGACGTAACTTTAGCTCGGAATTCCTAACAGACGAGTAATTTCGTTTCACGATGGCGATATTCAGCCACCCCGAGCCCTATCCAGTGCTTGTGGCAGAATTTCGGCGAAAGCGGCCAGATCAGCAGGCGTGCCCGCACTGACACGGATGCAGCGGTTTCCGGGGCTGGCGAAGGGCATGCGCACGAAGATGTTGCCCGCGACAAGCTCATCCAGCACCGCCTTGGCGAAGGCGGCGTCGCGCCCGCAATCGAGGGTGACGAAGTTGGTGGCAGACGGCAGCGCGGTGAGCCCGTTCGAGGCGGCGATTTCGCCGATATGCACCCGCGCCTCTTCCACTTTCCGGCGCACCTCGCCGACCCAACTTGTGTCAGCAAGAGCCGCCAGTGCGGCGATCTGGCTGATCCGGTTCATGCCGAAATGGTTCCGGATCTTTTCGAAGCCTCGGATGACGCCTGCCTCGCCAAACGCGTATCCCACGCGCAGGCCCGCCATCCCGTGCGCCTTGGAAAACGTCCGCATGCGCACGACGCGGGGGTCGCTGATGTCGACCGTCGGCACCGCACCGGCGGGTGCGAATTCGACATAGGCCTCGTCCAGAAGCAAAAGGCAGCCATCGGGAAGGTCTGCGATCATCGCCTCGATTTTGGTGGCATCGTGCCAGGACCCCATCGGGTTGTCGGGATTGGCGAGGTAGATGAGTTTCGCGCCCTGGGCGCGCGCGGCATCGAGAAGCGAGGCCGGGTCTTCCTTGTCGTCGACGTAAGGCACCTTGATCAGATCACCGCCGAAGCCCGCGACATGATAGTTGAAGGTCGGATAGGCGCCGTCAGAGGTGACCACGGTGTCGCCCGGCCCGATATAGAGCCGCACCAAATAGCCCAGCAGGCCGTCGATCCCCTCGCCTACGACAACTTCGTCCGGTTTGATCCCGAGGTTTTCCGCCAGCGCATGGCGGAGGTCCCAATTTTCGGGATCGCCGTACATCCAGGCCTGATCTGCCGCATCGCGGATGGCGGCAATGACCTTTGGCGACGGGCCGAAGACGCTTTCGTTTGCGCCGATGCGGGCCGCGAAAGTCTGCCCGCGCTGACGCTCCAGCGCTTCGGGGCCGACGAAGGGCACGGTTGCGGGAAGGCTGGCGGCGAGCGGCGTCTCGGCAGGTCGTTTCATGCGCGCCAGATCAGCATGGACCGGGCGAAGCGGCAAGGGCTACTCGCCCACCTCGTCGCCGCCGAGCCGGTTTCTGAGCGCGTCGAAGGTGCGTTGCAGGCGTCCGCCGCCCTCGGCGTCACCGTCATCGTCGCCGGTGCCGATGCCGAGCCTTGCCAGACGCTCATCGACGAACCCGGACAATACGACATCCCAGAAGGCGTCGAGGTCGCCAGCCCGGAGCGCGGCCACCTCTTCTTGGTCCAGATCAAGCTGATAGCGGAAATCGGCGTTACCGCCCTTCGCCTCGACCGCTCGGGCAAGGCCCCCTGCCATCAGCCGTTCCGCCGTCCCGGCATTGTCGGGCGTGGCGACATTGATGCCATCGAGCGCGATGCGCCAATCCATGTCGATTTCCTCGTCATCGAGGTCCCAGCGGTCCTCGACCCGGACGGTCACCGTGCCGTCGCTAAGCCACGTGAGCGGCGCCTTCGGCAGGATGAGTTTGAGTTGATCGACCTCGACCTGATCGAAGTCCCAGATGGTTTCGCGCCCGTTGGCGGAGATCTGACGCGTCTTCACCGTCAGCGGCTGGCCCGCGATCTTGGCGCTCAGGTTGGAGCGGAAGAGAAGATCGAAAAGCGCGGTCTGGCTGCGGAACGGGGCGACTTCGCCCCGGTCGATGTCGAGGGCATAGGCCTCGCGCCCGCGCGGCGCGACCTGAAGCGCGATGTTCTCGACCAGAACCTGATCGGCCTGGAAGGGGCGCCGGGCCTTGGGTTCACTTGGGTTTGCCTGGATTTGCTGGTCCTTGGGGTCGGGGGGCGTGATGGTGCCGGAGAGGCCATCGACATGGGCGAATTCGATTCTCGGCGTGCCGAACAAGCTCCAAAGGTCGACATCGGCTTCGATGCGATCTGCCTTCAGATTGAAGGCCAGACCGTCCTCGCTGGCCCGCGACATGTCCAGGCCGGCAAGTGCGACACGCCCTGCCAGCAGTGAGCCTTCGCTGTCTTCATAAGCGAGTGTGATGTTCGCCTTCTCGGCGGCGCGTGTCAGCACGCTGCGGACGATGGGATCGAAGAAGACGAAGGTGGCGAGCACGCCAAGGACGCCCAGACCACCGACAATGCCTGCGCTCCAGTGCAGGACTTTCCGGGGAACCAGGGGCTTCCGGCGCTTTTGCTTGCCGGGCTTGGGCTTCGAGACGCCGCTGCCGACACCGCCGAATATCATCGCCAGCAAAAGGACGATGAATTCGAAGATGGCGCCGATGGCCGCGCCGATCAGGGCGAAAAACGGGGCGAGACAGGCAAAAATGATCTCGGCGAAGATAATCAGTAACGCTTCCATACGACCGGCACTTAGGAACGAACTGCGGCAACCAAAGGAAAAACCGGCAAATTTTGCCGCAAACGGACAACTCTGTTGCCGAAATGCCCCGCACCCTTTCGGGAAATGCAGTGAAGGGCGCGCTTATGAAGATCGGATTTATCGGGCTTGGGAATGTCGGCGGAAAGCTTGCGGGCAACCTGTTGAACAACGGCGCGGATCTGGTGGTGCGCGATTTGGATCCGGATCAGGCGAAACCCTTTCTGGAGAAGGGTGCTGGTTGGGCCGATAGCCCTGCCGAGCTGACGGACGCCTGCGATCTGACCATCACCTGCCTGCCCTCGCCTGCGGCGTGTGCCGCCGTGATGGAGGGCGACGATGGCATACTGACGGCGCTTGGGCCCGGCAAGATATGGGCCGAGATGTCGACGACCGATGCGGCCGAGATGAAGCGGCTTGCGGCCCTTGTCGAAGCGACCGGTGCATCCGCCATCGAGTGCCCCGTCTCGGGCGGCTGTCACCGCGCGGCGACGGGCAATATCTCGATCTTCGCGGGCGGCGACCGCGAGACGTTCGAGCGCATGCTGCCAGTTCTGACGATCCTGGGCCGCCGCGTGCTGCACACCGGCCCCATCGGCAGCGCGTCCTTGCTGAAAGTGATGACCAACTATCTGGCGACCGTGAACCTTGTGGCCTTGTCGGAGTCGCTTGCGACTATGGCGGCGGCGGGCGTCGATCTGTCGACGACCTACGAGGCGATCCGCATTTCGTCCGGCAACAGCTTTGTTCATGAGACCGAAAGCCAGGTCATTCTGAACGGGTCGCGCGACATCAACTTCACGATGGACCTTGTGCTGAAGGACATCGGGCTGTTCGACACCGTGGCCGCCGAGAACGGCGTGCCGCTGGCGATATCGCCGCTGCTGGTGCAGCTCTTCGAGGAAGCGAACGAGGTCTATGGGCCGCGCGAGCATTCGCCGAACATCATCCGCCGCTACGAAGACCCTACCGGACTGGATATCCGCGCGCCGGGGTTCCCGGCCGAAATCGTGGACGATGAACCGCCGGAACGCGGGCGCGAGGTGACCCCGCGCCGCGCGTGAATTATTCGCCGCGCGCCCCCCAGAGGCGCCACCAGGACCGGCGTTCGTGGCGGTCGAAGCGGCTGGGTCCGTCGATGCTCCGGCGGTCGCGGCGCGACTCGATGCGGTCCAGACGATCCTCGATCACATCGCGCGGGCCATGGTCGACCGCTTCATCGATGCGGCTTTCGCGGCGGTCGATCCGGTCTTCGATCCGGTCCAGACGCTTTGCGCGCTCTTCTGCGGTCAGGGCGATGCTGGCGGCGGGCGTCAAGGCCATCACGACGGCGGTCGTCACAAGAAAGGTCTTCATATCGCAACCTCCTTTTGCTGGTGCGTGGGTCCTAAACGCGCGAGCGGCGGGTTTCCGTCGCAGCGACTTTCGGCTCGCATCCGATGCGCCAATATGCGCCTATGCGGCCCATGACCCGGGTCATCCTGTTCAACAAGCCGATCGGTGTGCTGCCTCAGTTCACAGATGCCAAAAGCCCCTCGCCCCGCCCGACGCTGTCGGGGTTCGGGCTGCCGAAGGGCGTTTATGCCGCCGGACGGTTGGACCGGGACAGCGAAGGGCTGCTGGTCTTGACGGATAACGGCAAGCTGCAGGCTCGGATTGCTTCGCCGAAGGCCCGCACGCCCAAGACCTATCTGGTGCAGGTCGAGGGCGATCCGTCGGAGGCCGATCTGGAGCCTTTGCGCAAGGGGATGACCCTGAAGGACGGCCCTACGCGGCCGGCCAAGGCGCGGCTGATCGCGCCGCCGGAAATCTGGGAGCGTGACCCGCCGGTTCGGGTGCGGAAGACCGTGCCGGACCGTTGGATCGAGATCACCTTGACCGAGGGGCGCAATCGGCAGGTGCGGCGCATGTGCGCCGCCATCGGGTTCCCGTGCTTGCGGTTGATCCGCTGGCAGGTGGGGGATTGGACGCTGGATGGGTTGAAGCCCGGAGACTGGAAGGAAGCCAAGTGAGGTCGACAGGCGTTCTTTAACGCGTGGTTCATTTTGACACATGTATTCATCTTGAAAGGCTCTCGAGTTTGGTATACGGCGGTATACAAATGCCGGAACCGGTTCGTTTGGCCGTGCCCGGGCACATCAGAACTCAAAACAGCCGAGACAGCCCATGAGCCTTTACGCCGCCTATCTTGAAGAGATCGAGACCCGCAAGGAACAGGGGTTGAGCCCCAAACCCATCGACGACGGCGCTTTGGCGGCGGAGGTGATCGCGCAGATCAAGGACAAGGATCATCCGCATCGGGCGGCGTCTTTGGAGTTTCTGATCTACAACACCCTTCCCGGCACCACCGGTGCGGCGGGCGAGAAGGCGCGGTTTCTGAAAGAGGTCATTCTGGGGGACGCAGAGGTCGAGGAGATCAGCCGCGAATTTGCGTTCGAGCTTTTATCCCATATGAAAGGCGGCCCCTCGGTCGAGGTGTTGCTCGATCTGGCATTGGGCGATGACGCTGATATCGCCAGCGATGCGGCCGAGGTGCTGAAGACTCAGGTCTTCCTTTACGAGGCAGATACCGACCGGATCAAAAACGCCCTTGAGGCCGGGAACGCTGTCGCGCGCGAGCTTCTGGAGAGCTATGCGCAGGCCGAGTTCTTCACCAAGCTCCCGGAGATCGAGGACGAGATTCAGGTCGTCACCTATGTTGCCGCCGAGGGCGATATTTCGACCGATCTTCTCTCGCCCGGCAATCAGGCGCACAGCCGGGCTGACCGGGAGTTGCACGGCAAGTGCATGATCTCCGAGCGGGCGCAGAAGGAAATTCAGGCGCTGAAGCTGCAGCATCCGGACAAACGCGTGATGCTGATTGCCGAAAAGGGCACGATGGGGGTTGGGTCCTCGCGGATGTCGGGTGTGAACAACGTCGCCCTTTGGACCGGCAAGCAGGCAAGCCCTTATGTGCCCTTCGTCAACATCGCGCCCGTCGTCGCGGGCACGAACGGAATTTCGCCGATCTTCCTGACGACCGTTGGCGTCACGGGCGGGATCGGGATCGACCTGAAGAACTGGGTCAAGAAGGTGGACGCGGACGGCAAGCCGATCCTGAACAACGACGGGAACCCCATTCTGGAGGAACGCTATTCGGTCGCGACCGGTACGGTGCTGACGATCAACACCAAGGACAAGAAGCTCTACAACGCGGCGGGCGACGAAGAGCACGTGGACCTTGCCGCGTCCTTCACGCCGCAGAAGGTGGAGTTCATGAAGGCGGGCGGGTCCTATGCCGTGGTTTTCGGGAAGAAGCTTCAGAACTTCGCCGCCGAGACACTGGGCATCGAAGCGCCTCAGGTCTTTGCGCCCTCGAAAGAGGTCAGCCACGAGGGGCAAGGCCTGACAGCGGTCGAGAAGATCTTCAACGCCAATGCCGTGGGCGTCGCGCCGGGCAAGGTGCTGCACGCGGGCTCGGATGTGCGGGTCAAGGTCAATATCGTCGGCAGCCAGGACACCACGGGGCCGATGACGGCGCAGGAACTGGAGGCGATGGCGGCCACCGTTCTGTCGCCGTCGGTCGATGGCGCTTACCAGTCGGGATGTCACACGGCGTCTGTGTGGGACGCGAAGGCGCAGGCGAATACGCCGAAGCTGATGGCGTTCATGAACAAGTTCGGCCTGATTACCGGGCGCGATCCGAAGGGTGTCTATCACGCCATGACGGATGTCATTCACAAGGTGCTGAACGACATCACGGTCGACGATTGGGCGATCATCATCGGCGGTGACAGCCACACGCGGATGTCGAAAGGCGTGGCGTTTGGGGCCGACTCGGGCACCGTCGCGTTGGCGCTGGCCACGGGCGAGGCGACAATGCCGATCCCGGAATCGGTCAAGGTGACGTTCAAGGGCCGGATGGCCGATTATATGGATTTCCGCGATGTGGTCCACGCCACGCAATCCCAGATGCTGAAGCAGTTCGGCGACAACGTCTTCCAGGGCCGGGTGATCGAGGTGCATATCGGCACGCTGCTGGCGGACCAGGCGTTTACGTTCACGGACTGGACGGCCGAGATGAAGGCCAAGGCGTCCATCTGCATCACCGAGGACGAGACGCTGATCCAATCGCTGGAGATCGCCAAGGCGCGTATCCAGATCATGAT
>JAAUYH010013988.1_pt1 | contig 17208 bp, 5 predicted proteins | sample 7278061 | NCBI WGS metagenome assembly JAAUYH01 (sample SAMN14350203, study PRJNA611818) | marine sediment metagenome | isolation source: surface marine sediment (0.6m) | place: French Polynesia: Moorea | collected 2018-08 | reverse complement strand
GAACTTAAACCAAACAATGCATCCAATTGTGGTCGGGTGATGAGCGGGTACGGCTTACTGACTTCTCTGTCATTTTCGCCATGACAGCAGCTCCGTCAGTCACGATTGTAAATGAATTTTCTGGATCAGAAATGGAAACTACGAAGTGAGTTCGCAATGAGTCATCAATAACGGTTTGCAGATTTGCAGCCCATGACATGGATGGACCTTCATATAGTGAAATTTTGTTGTTCAGAATTCGAACCCGTGTCATATCACATACTATAGTTGGCTGTTCATATTGCACGTAATGAAGTGTCACATCGTAATATTGGTAACCTTGCACAGTGATGTTGATGCCATCAATGGATATCGCTTTATTAATACTCAGGGTATCATTTTTCAATTTATATCAAAATTATTGCTGAGTTTGACGCTCTAACCTTTCCGATGACATCATTACTGCCTTTCGAGAGGGCACATACGATTCTGGATCAATTTTTACATCTCGAAAGACGCTTTGGCTGGCCTTGTAGACAAACGTAAATATCTTGTTGATACCAGGATGAGTGCTCTTTGCGAGACTTATAGGTCACAAATCCAGGGCCATAGCGTGTGCAGCAACTTCAGCTATTTCCTTCGCGAATTTCTCCAAAAATTGTAATTGAATGTGATTAAGCCGGCATTAAAATTCATGCGATGCTTCATGTGGTTCTGAAACCGCTTTTTTCTTCCTTTTCTGGTGTTCAATTGAAACAAACCCTTCGAAATTGTACATCATCAATTTATTACATACTTGCATATTATTCAACTTCCATTTAAATTAGAACCAGCATGGTACAGAACGACATACATCTAGTATTGACTTGATTTCAGTGTTGTTACCAGGTTTGTTTCCCAAAACTTTTCGATTGATACTAAACGGTACTAAAGTTCTTTGTCGGTAACACATTTCTTCGAATTTGACTCTGTTTCTGTACTTTAATGAGTTTTGCTCACGGAATCGGGTTTGTTCATCTTATTTTGAGGAGCGAAGCAGAGGATTAAAACGTTTTCATATGAATTTTTTGGTACAATCAAACACTAAAATGGCCAAAAAATTTTCGTTCGTGTTCGCAATTGATTTCAGGTATCCATTTTTAGTCCGTGCTTGTTCACTTCGAAATTTTGAAATTTCGTGTTCGTTCACTTTTGCGATTTTTTACTAAAATTGCTGTCCGATTCTGTTCGTGGTAGCGAAAAATTTCGGATATCCGCGGAAAACCCGTCCGAAACCGTCACTACCCGGAACCGAGTTTGACGATAAACCCGGTTCATCCATCGGTGTTGGGCAGTTTCTATTTCCAGTGCAAAGAAAACGGAAGAGAAAATTTTATTTTCTTGTGAAATTCGGAAGTACGAAACGTGTGTGGATCACCATGAATGCGAGGGATTCAGAGACCAATGAAATATCTGCAAATTTGAGCACCGCACACCTCATAGCCGCGATCCTACGCAACCAATGGCGATTACGGATGCCGTCAATCGTTCACCCGTGCTGGATACCATCGTCATCAATCGCGCTGTTGAGTAACCCTTGCGTTGTGCTGAGAAGATAATCGTCTCATCCATATACCACAAGTGTCCTTGCGCAACAGCGTTGCACAAGCGGGGGAAATCATGGGAGTTGCGGTTAGGCCACCAGCGCGTTCATCAGATGGATACTCGGCGGCTCGAACTATCGGGTTGGCAGCGGCATTGATCGCGGGCGCAGTGTGTGCACGTGGTCTTGTTCCAGTATGGGCTTTCCTTCCGCTGTGGGTGGCTCAAGTTGAGACGATGTGCCGCCTATTTGACTATGGTGTGTTCGGTGCAACCAAGCCTGCCGCACCGAAAGAGGGAGAGATGCAAGCATACACTTGGGAAGAGGTTGCGGCTAGGAACGGACCCGATGCGGGATGGGTTGCTATCGATGGAATAGTATATGACGTCACAGATTTCATCGAACGCCATCCCGGTGGAAAGGAAATGATTCTCTTGGCGTTGGGTCGAGATGCGACAGACTTGTTTAAGAGCTACCATCCATTCTCCGACAAACCTTGGGAAGTGTTGAAGAAGAGGAAAGTAGGAACATTGGCGACGTACGAGCATCCGTCGTACAAGAAGGATTCCGGGTTTTACAAGGACGCTGCAATGGCGGTGAAGCAATATTTCGACGAGACAGGCCTGGATCGCAAGGGGCCCTTGGTGATGTTTCTCCGTATGGCTCCCGCGTATGTTGTGTTCGCAGTATGCTTCTACGTCACATTTATCATTCGGAATGTGGCACTGTCAGTGCGGTGCATTAGTGCCGTGCTGCTTGGTGCCGCGCAAGGGATGCCGTTGACGGGTTGGATGCATGACGCCTCACACGCGTCGATTGGCAGCAGTGAGAAATGGTGGTGGTCAATTGGTCGCTTCGCACTGGACGTAGTGAGCGGATCATCAATGTTGTCATGGAGGAACCAGCATGTTATCGGTCATCACGTGTACACGAACGTCATGGGTGCCGACCCCGACTTGCCCGTGAAGATTGATTCGGACCCACGCCGCCTTGTGGATGAACAGAAGTGGCGTAGTTTCTATCAATGGCAGCATATCTATCTGCTGCCGTTGTATGGCATTCTCGGATTGAAAAGTCGTATGCAAGATTTCACTGAAGTGTTCTCGCGGCGTATGAACGGGCCGATTCGAGTGAACCCAATTAGCACGCAAGATTATCTTCGTATGGTGGCAGGGAAAGCGATTTGGGCGTTTTATCGCATTGTGGTTCCTCTTACCCTCGCGAATACCCTGAGCGCTTCGCAGTTTTGGACGCTGTTCATGGTGGCGGAGTGGACAACCGGATATTGGCTCGCATTCAATTTCCAAGTGAGTCACGTCTCGGAAGAATGCGAATTTTTGTACAGTGACACTGGTAAGAGAAGCGAAGGAAAATGCCCGAATGATATTGCTGATGAGTGGGCAGTGAAACAGGTAACTACCACGTTAGATTATGGCCATGGATCTTGGTGGGCGGCGTATCTATCGGGTGCACTGAACTATCAGACAGTTCATCATTTGTTCCCCACGGTGAGTCAGTACCACTATCCGGCAATTACTCCAATCGTTATGGAAGTAGCGAGGAAGCATGGAATCAAGTTTAATGTGAAGACGACATTCAGTGAAGCGCTTGGCGCTCATGTGGGGCATCTTCGCGAAATGGGACGGAATGGTATTCGTGCGGAACTGAAGATGGAATAAGCTGAGGAAAGTGGACATGTCGTGGACGGGTTGAGGAGGCGGTGTTGCAGAAATACAATAAGGGTGTAGTTGCACGAGGGACTGTAATTGAGGTAGGACTTAAAAAACGAATAAAACTGGAGGTCCGTTACAGTTTTTACAGTTAAGCCATCCCAGTTTTATGTCCCATAGACTTAAACTGGGAAGCCTAAAAGTGTTCACTGCAGCGCACGAAAGACGAAAGTAGAAAAACGAATAAAAATCGGGGTGCAAATTCAACAAGGAGCAATTAGGCGAAGCGGGGTACAATATAATACGATACATGAGTGCGCCACACACGCACCAAGAACGGTGTCATACCGCTACCGGACAACAGCCCACATCCGAATTATCACTACGCGAACGAACGCATTCGCCACGAGACACACAAGCCACGAACCATGGGCGACACTGCGACGCCTACTAGCAGCACGACGGCTGCTAGTGCGAAGAAGGACTCGTCCAACGTGCGTATCACGATCTGGAATCGCGCGCAAGGCCGCAAGATAGCGGGGAATGCGGCCCCGCTCGAACGCAATCTCGAAGAATACCTCAAGAAACACCCGCATTGCGAAAAGTACACCGGCCAGGATCGCGCTACTCGCTACACCGTGCATAGGAAGATCTTGCCAATCGGTGCAGCTCCTCCCGTGAGATATTACCCCCTACCTGTACCGCTTCACGTCGCACCGCAGCACCCTGGCGCCCCACCCCAACCTCCCATTGATTTCGCGCTGCAACAGAGACACGCGCAAATGATGCTGTTCAACCAGCAACAACAGCAGCAGCAGCAGACTGCCATGGTCCAACATTTCCATGCTCAACAAGCCGCCGCTGCAAGGGCTCAACTACAGGCTGCCGCCACTGCTGCGAATGTGGCGCGGTCGGTGGGTACGCCGATACCAACAACCGCTGCCACTACCACCGTGCCTGTCTCTGCTCCAAATGGAATTCCATTTTCGAGACCTAGTATGGTGCCTGCCTCCACTCCGATCGGTTCTGCGTTTTCCCGACCTGCCATGACAGCATCCGCTGCGGAACAGAAGCAGTTTGCTCTCGCGCAAACTATCTCCGATGCTGGGATGCTGGGTAACAAAACGAATGGTGTGTCAAACATGACTCCTGTGCGCCCAGTTCACATGGCAAAGGTTAAGACTGAGGGCCCTCGCCCTGCGGCAGCAACAACGACAACAACAGTTCCTGCACCGGTTGGGAATACCGTGAAACAAGATGCTTCGCCACTATTCACACAGCAACAGCTCAGATTCTTCATGGAACAGCAACAATTGAAGATGGCCATGGACCAACAACAGCAGCAGCAGCAACAACAGCAACATGGAGACGTGGCGATGACGGCAAACGCACTCGCCGGCACCTCAATTGGCGGACGCCCGCGCACGGCACGACCGGTGAGTGCGGCGGAAATGTCATCATTCAAACATTTGAATGATCCAGAATCCAAGGTGGATAGTGCACTTGTGGACAAGGTTGACAAGGAGCTATTCAACGACCCACCGTCGGACCGTTCGAGACCAGGCCTGCCAAGAAGTCAATCGCGAGCGTTGAATTTCTTACAATATCCAAGTCGAGAATCGCTTATCAATATGCGTGCGGTAGATAATCTGAAACGGGACATGAGTATTGAGATGATGCGAGGACGGGACATTTCGATGGAATTCGCCAACATGGTGAGACGATTAGGCTCGCGAGAACCGAGCCGGGAGAACAACCTGGTGCGAGAAATGAGCGTCGAACTCGGCCAATCGTTCAAGAACTCGAGGGACTTCTCGATGGATATCCCACCGCCGCAGGACTTTGACCTGATGAGTACAACGGTCAACCCCGCGGGCTCGACCGCGATGACGCATCAAACCGTCCGAACGGGGATGAGCAGTGACGACCTGAGTCTGCTCATGCAGAACACCGTGCCAATGTCGTACTACAAGTTCGGCGTGGCGGGGAGTATTGAAGACTTTCGCGACGTGAAGCATCCGTTCTAGTATATATGTGTACAGTGTAGCATCCTCGCGCCCGTATTGGCGATCGAGTTGAGACGATCGCCGCCATCTCGAATTTGTTGTTACATAATGCATCATACCCAACCCTCGCCGTGTACAGTTGGCGAGCATTGCACTAAAGAACATCTGCACTTTTGTCGTTACATCTGGTTCCGCATGGGCGCGCGCGGTCGGTATGGTAGGGTGGGAACGCGAAGAACCGTTTTGAAGATCCGTCGGAAGGATTGCACAATCTGCCGTGCGGGGGCGCACGCTGTTGTACTGTACCGACCAGCACCCTGCCTCAATAAACGTGAGGCGTGAAATGTATCGAAGCGCACTGTGCGCGCGCGCGTGCGCGAAAGTGAACTGAAGCGAGCAACCAACAAAACGAGCGCGGTACAACGCGTATTTGACAGTTGTGCGACGCAGGGCGGGCCTGGAAAGCGACGAAATGCATACCGTACCGTACGCACGTTACAGTGCGCGCTAGGTTTCTTTATTACAACACCGCGGCCTTGCACGCATTCGCGCGGCGGCTGCGGTGGAACAGCGCGCAGCCGAGCGACGACGCCGCACCCCCCAGGAACAGCACACACGACAGCGTGCCCACAACATCGCGATTTCTTGTTGTCAGCGTGGCAGGCAACTGCGCCGGCAGACGCGCGCATATGACCAGCCCGAAGATCCCCAGATGTGAGGCCGATAGCGCGCCCCCGCACCACGCCGCCAGACGCCCGCACCCGAATGCGCCGCAGAGCGCCCCCGATAGCGTGGCGCACACCGCGTAGAGCGCGATAGCCAGGCGTGGTGGGGGCACGGGTGGAGCGTGCGTCCACGCGAGTTGTAGCGCTCGTAGAACGAACGGGCTCACAGCAAATGTCGGCACGAGCGAGAGCGCGATGGCAGCGGCTATGGACGACCGTGGCGAAGTGAAGGGCACTCGATTCGTGGTGGCACTCATCCGTGCGTATTCGGCGCTGAAGGATAAGGATGATAGCACGACGCTTCCGGCCATAAGCGTGATTTTGTCGATGGTGTCATCGCTCGGATGAAGAAGTGGGATGAGCAGTGGTGCGATGAACGATACCGATAACCGTGCCGGTGTTTGTGCCCGTCGCAAGGTTCCCGCAGAGACAATACCACATATTGGTGCGGTTAGGAGAACGACCCGAAGAGAACTGGGTTGCACGAGCGCAGCCACAAGACCATGTGCACCGACACCAACCGCTGCGGCGTGAGCAGCGTGTATAATCACGTTGCTATTCGTAGCCACGCCACCAGCGTTGCCACCGCCATTACCCAGTTGCGAGTTATCAGCTGTTGGCAGTGGAGTCGGTTTCGCGCGCCAAACGGCGTGGGCTAGTGTACCAATCAGGAAGAGTGCGTTAACGACCATCTTCGTATCGTACAACCGCCACTCGTCGCCTATCTCATCCTCTTCGTCGGGCGCCCACAACGCAGTGAAGGTGAAGCCCAAATCGCCATTATCGTACTTAATCGCCTTCTCCTGCCTCAACTTCGCCCCTCCAACCGTGCCATCCGCAAGATACTTCAAGTCGAAGTGAAAATGCGTGTACACCCTCGGAATGTTATCCACCAGCACGCCAAGTCGCGCCGGCACACGGTGGCCATCCACGTCGAGATGGAACACGCAGTTGTTCCGAATGGCGTCGGCCACACGCTGCGCAGACGTGCGGAACAGGGACACATGGCACATGTGCTTATCAGTGTGGTTGTGCCGGAACCCAATTCCCAGCAATGCCCACGCGCCGTCCTCGTCATGCGCGCAGTACGGCATTCGCCCCAGTGCGCACGACACAGTGGGGTTGGCGCCCTGCACCGGGTCGCTCGCGTTTAGCGGCACCGTCTCCGCGTATAGATACGGCTCTTTCGGCTCGGGCTGCGTGAATAGATACGCGGCGAATGTGCACACTACTGTGCACAGGTACAACGCTGCGCTCTGACGCCATTGTCGCGTACGTGTGCCTGCCATCGATTGTCGCGAATACTCGAGGCGTTCATCGCGTGTGTTCGTGTGGATGGTTTGTACTGTTGTAGGTGTTGGCCCTGAAACGGAATGTTCGCAGGTATCTGGTCGGTGTTGTGGCCACACGCTCGCTACGCTTATCGAATATGAAATAACGTTGCTACAGTTCGATCTTGAAAGGAGTCGCTCCTAGTAACTTGGAGGTCTGTTATTCTCAATCGAACCCATTTCCGGCAATACCACATCCAATCTTTGTAGAACTGAAACATGCTCATCTTAACTCAAGCTCTGTGCTTCTCGGTACAGGATGCTGTACCGGTCCGGAAATTTCTACACAACACCGGACGTCGAATTTGAAATACTCTTCTGTCCGGAAATAATAGACCTCTTTCGGCGTTCTGTATAGTTTAGAGTCAACTTTCTTGGGAAACTGGGAATACTCCGAGCCGTAGTTCAGAAGTTGGTCCCTTTCTTAGCTGTCTGAAGTTAAGCATAGTTTCTCTTTCTTCAACATGGCAACACCACAGAAAACTTCAACAGTTTTTTTAACCTTTTTCGTTGATGTCTTGTAGAACCACGAAGAACCCAATGAGACAGAAAGATTGGCGTTGTATTCAGAACTTGTCCGGCTACCAACGAATAACATATTTCGAAAGGATTGTACCTCAAGTGGCCGACCTCTGTAAGTTTCTCATCAAATGCTGCCACTAAACTACCAGTACATGAAAACGAGCGCTAATCGAGCGGTTGTGGATTCTCAAGATGAATGGTTGTTGTTCAAGTGAACAGTCATGTCCACTAGTCCACTTGTTTTTGTTGCCAAGTCGATTCCATCCGTTCTTCAGTGTGCCGATTCCCATCACGTGCGAGATCTCGTGCATCGCCACGCGTCTGTATTGCACGATCTATCGAAACGAATCAAGCCGCGGTATGTGCCGTGGGCGGTAAGTACTTTTGATCTGTAGATCACTAGAATGTTGAATGAGAATGTCGCTTTACTATTATTCTCTGATACTGCAGCCTTCATTGTGTTGGCGATCTGCGTACGGATAGCTCGGAGTACTCTCGCCCCAATGCCAACTGAGTAGCACTGGCGGATACACGCGTGCAGAGACTAGTGTGAGACTCAACATAAACACTGCTTTCTTCATTGTGATGTGCGAAGTGACGACAGGTTGTCGTTGTTGTTTTTATTCTGAGGATGGGAGCTTGGAATGGTTTTCATCGCTTTTATAGTAGACCTTTCGTAAAATGCTTGATAGAGCAGTGCGAAATCATCTTTATCTTAACAGTAATAGTTCAGGTTAAACAGGCAAGGTAACAGAAGAATACCACGCGTTTTCTATATTTTACAATTGTACCGTACAGTGTACAGTATTAACTTGTCCTCCAACTATTCTCCGCGCTACAGTGGCATCTTTCATGACCCAGGCATACGCTTCAGTCGTGTATGAATGTAAAATTCGGCACAACGCTAAATGTCATTACCATTCATTGCTTTCACTGCTCGGTACTCGTACTGAACACATGATTACTCGCAGCGAGAACTTATGGCGGAATCCGTTCTCTTCTGAAGGATTACAGTATTATTGAGTTCGCAGTAGAGGAGGGGGAAAATGATTAACTCCTCACCAGTCTTATGGTTACTTCGCACCAACTTCTGGTCGACGACCTTTCGATTTGAGAATGGCACTCTTGCCAGTAGACGTCGAAAACACATATCACAGTATTAGCTGACGATATTGTAGCTAGATATGTGGTTCATCAGTCATAGCGCCACACTGACTGGGCATAGTTCGAATCTCAATCTCATTTTCGGTTTCAGTTCCTGTAGTGAAAGATTCAATATTGACACTTTTTCTTTCTCCAAGATCGACAGCCTAGTTTACGACTTCAAGTAACATGTGATGCCGTATGAAGAAGAACCGTACTGCTCCCAGGTTCTCATAGTGATGCATTGTTTTTATTCCAATCCATACGGAGTATATTACAATTCCAAAGCTAGAGGCGTGGTGGTTACGACGACTTCATTTGCCACGGCTGTGAAGCGGACATATTTTTTAGTGGCCTGCAGATATTGCCTTCGGTTTCAAGGGAGCTGCTATGAGGGACATAAATTCCATTTGGAAACGGAGGTGATAAATGGGAAACAGCGAGGTAAACGAATGTGAAAAGCTTCTGTGATTTTCGTTTCGCCCTATCCGACACTGACTACTACTACTAAATTACTGTACCCAGCGAGTATTTACAAAACCGCTATACATATTCGAGCGCTTGTTCCACATCATCGACAAGATCATTCGTATCCTCGATACCGCAGGCGAAACGAATCAACCCATTTGTGATAGACAATCGCCGTCGTTCGCTCTGCGGTTGATCGAAATAACCCATGATACAAACCTGCTCGATGAGACTTTCGCATCCACCCATGCTCGGACCAATGTAGGGAATCGTTAGTGCATCAACGAATCGTGCTGTCGCGTCGAACGTGGCCTGCGACCAGGGGTTCCCATCACCCCTCACTTCGAAACTCAGCACTCCACCAAATCCCTTGAGCAACTGATTCGCCACCACATAGTCGGGATGCGATTTCAGTGTCGGATAATACACACGAGATATCTTGGGGTGATTCTCAAGATACGATGCCAAAGCCGATGCATTGCGATTGTGCGCCGCCATGCGCAAGGACAGCGTTTTCATGCCTCGATTCATCAGAAACGCCGCATGCGGGTCCACCACACCCCCGAGCACACCATGCAGCTTGCGCACACTTTGCACGAGATCCGCCCGTCCGGCTATTGCGCCACACAGCACGTCGTGATGGCCCGCCAGGTATTTGGTTCCGGAATGGAGAACGAGATCCGCGCCATCGGTGAGGGGCCGGTAATTCGCGGGTGTTGCGAAGGTCGTATCAATCACCGTTATCACACCGTTATTTCGACAAATCCGCGAGACCTGCGGGGTGTCGACCACACGAATGAGCGGATTCGTGGGTGCCTCGGAAAAGTATAGGTCGGCACCACCCGGTGAAGTGACGGCATCGCGTAGCGCGTCCAAATCCGCAGGATCGATTACCGTCGTACGAATGCGCATGGCCGGTAATACAGTTCGCGTGAATTGACGAGTACGTCGATAGCAGTCCGTTGTGACCACTATATGCCCGCCGGGCGGAACGAGTGCGAGGATCATCGTAGTGACAGCGTTCATCCCACTAGCCGAAAGCAGTGCATCTTCGGCGCCTTCCAGTGAAGCTAACTTCGATTCTGCGGCACGAGTAGTTGGATTGCCATATCGTCCATATTCAAAACTGGCATAATCACCGCGATTGTATGCGATGCATTCCGCAGTGTTCTTGAACGTAAATGTACTCGATTGCACGATGGGCGTTTGAATGGCGTCTAATATCGCTTTTTTGTGCTTGACGGAACGCACACGTTCGCCGCCGTGAACGCCGAGTGTCGCTTCACCTGCGCGATTCTCGATTCGGGTCCAGCGTTCGGCAGCGGCGTCATCGGAATAGACACCGTTCTGCTTGTTCCGTGGCGGGGCGAACACCTCGACGGTGGGATCGTCGCTGGGCGCTAGCGTGGCGCTGGGGAGACAACGGTTGTTGTTGCATCGCAGCGGCGATGGGGTGTGGGTGCGAGTGCAACGGAATGAGAGCGGGGTGGCGAAGGCCATCGTGTTGTGTTGGGGGTGTGTCGTGGCGTGGATAATAAACGGCGGCGGAACAGAAGAGACAGCGCGCTGGGTTCCACAGGGTAAGGAGCACAGGGCCTGTGTGTGTACCTCGAATCGCGGTTGACACCACATTGCTCAAGATTGATCCATCCAGTGGGCTTGCACCTCAGGTCGGATACTCGAACCCTGTTTTTCGCTTGTTTTTTTGATACCTGAGATATCGCATAACGGCCTCGCGTAGCTGTCGCCGATTCTGACTTGTTTCTAGAATAACCTGCGCTGCTCACGAAACCCTGCACCGAGCACACTCTCTGTTCCTCTGATTCTCTTTTCGGTTGGCTGCGCACAGTGGAGGGGTGCGTTAGATTCGAGTCTTGATATCGCGATGGCGTGTGTGACTGTGTGGGATTTTCCTATGGATGCCAAAAATATCGCTGCTCGTTCTTGTTGTCAGTTGTTGTTGTTGCTATTGTAAACAGGGAGATTACGGATTCCCATTTATTTTGGTTTTCGCGCGTAAACAACCGCACTTCGTTATTGGGCCTTTCCAAGATCTAATCTTTGCGCCGTGTGCACTCCTACAGTGCGACAGATACGGCACAATCACACTGCGAACAACTGTGCCAGTCGCTGGCCCTCGCCCACACGCACGGCTTCATGAGGGCACCCCCACCCCAGGAGATGACCGATTCGGACCGCCACCCCCCACCACAAACGCCATGGGTCATCAGCGACTTCAAGTCGGTCAAGGAGTCCATGCGGAATGTAGGCAAGTGGAAACAGCGCTGGTTTGTCACGTTCCCGGGCGCGGCGGCATCGCACGATAACAAGAACGCCTGGGCACGCGCAATCGAGGAGGAGTCTAAGGATTTCGCGAATCAGCTCGACGAAACTCGCCCGCACGACCCCACCGCCGTGCTGCGTGATATTCTGTTCACGCTGGCAACCGACCAGATTGAAGTGCAGCTGCTTGTATCCCGCTGCAAAATTCGCGAGTTTGGCTTGAAGAATAATGCTGCCACCACCATTTATGAGACTTCGAGACCCCACTCCCATGAGGAGCCCGAGTTTGTGTTGCTTGCCACCGTTCACCGACACAAGAGTGCGAAAACGCAGGACGTCATCGATGAGCTTCTCAGTGCGTGTCGATTGCCGATTAACTCCTACGTGCGATGCGCTCCGGCCCGAGGCGGGTTGGGTTCTGAAGCGGACATCAACTTTCATTTGCCCACGAGACTTGGTGAAACGATAGGGTTTCCTGGAAAGTCGAACACCGTGGTTGCGTTTGAAGTTTTGCGCGCGGGCGAACCTGAAACTGTACTGGAGAAATCTTGTCGCCATTTAACGCGTGCGCATGCGGATAAAGGACTTGGGTTCATGTTTGTGGCCATTAAGGATATCGAGTCCGAGGTGCATGTCCCTGTGACGGAAGAGAATTATCGCGTGTTGTGGTTCACTCAGGAAGGTGAGATTGACCGAGTGAGACGACACCTTCGATGGGGCGAAGGCGAGACGGAACGAGTGAAGGGCAGATTGCTGAGGAATTGTAAGGAACGTGGAAACTTGAGACTTGAAATGTTGACGCAGGAACTTACGTATGCGAAACAAATGGAGCTACCTCCGAAATGGGCGAAGCGGACGGCGGCAACACTTGCATTGTCGCTGGAAGTACTGCATGATCCTCGCTTTATGAAGGAGTGCGAAGATGTGAAGGCGGGTGTGGGAATCGTGAGGGAAATCGCCGAGTTCTGGCGCACGAGTATCCTGAAGAATCCGCCGGTCGCGTTGGGACTGGGGATTCCGGGAAATAACGCCTCGGCGAACAGTTCTTTGGAGGCTTTGTTAAGCTTGTTGGGACATATGAAGAGACAATTGGAAACCATTGTGGTCAAGGCGGAACACGAAGATTTTCCGGTCAAGTTCAATTGCCTTCCTAGAAAACAATCGAAAAATACGAAGAAACGAGCGCATCCTTCTACACCACCGGCGTCGAAGGCAACACCAAGTGTTTCGGTTGTTGCTGCGACGGCGGCGAAGGGTGTGCCGAGACCTGCAGGCCGGGCGCCTGGTGATTCGCGTGGCGATTCGATGGTTTGGAATCAAGAAAGCGGATGGTGGATGTCGAGAAACGATCCAAACGAAACCAAAGTGCCGGGTGCTAAGAGACCAAAATTATAGGTGTACGTTTTCGATCTAACACAATGTAAAAACAGCTTTCGCCACGAAGATGTACGCGCTCGTCTTCTTTGGATAAACGGCACAATGACATGCAGGTGCATGCAGTTTGATCCGGTACTGTAAGTTTAACAGAACTTGATCGGTCAAGAGACCGTTCCAGAGCGAAAATTTAATAGGAAAATCATGGAATGGATAAAATAGCGATTTGATTGGTGATAAATAAATAAATATTATTCTGGCGCGAAAAAACAACCGAATTCCTTTTCACACTTTCGCCCTGTGTTTAACTCCTCCCCTCCCCGTCGATTAGCGCACACACTCACACAGATCGCGCACACACCACTGTCGCGCCACGCTACGCCACGGTCCCATCGGCGGTCTGAACTGCGCTTCTCCCCTGTTACCGTGCGGCGCGCAAGACGAGATGGTGCAAATGGCACCCGCGGCCGATGAGCAAACCCCGAAATTCCTCGTATCTGCCCAATCTGCAATCGATGAACAACTGGCAAAGATTGAAAAGACCAAGGTGGAATGGTGCAAATCCTTCCCCGGCCGCCATGCCACACATCTCCACAAGGTTGGCTGGCTGGCGAAGATGGAAGCGGCCCATCGCGACGATCCTGGCGACCAGAAACTGTTCGACCCCAATGATGTGCTGAAACTTATTCTTCGTGAATCCGCTGCCGAGCCGGTGGAAGTGCAACTTGTGGTCAAGGAGGACAAGTTGGCCGAGTTTGGCGTCGCTTCTTTGGGTCCGTCCGATGTTTATGGTGAGACCACCAAGTCCAATGGCACGGTTTCTGCGAAGGAAGTGATTGATGTCGAAAAAGTGAAGGAGGAAAAGACCGTGAAAGAGAAGGAAAAAGCACCCTCTACTACTGTCGCAGACAAATCGACTGACGGTCCCGACAAGCCTTCGGCTGTCGAGAACCCCACGGCCGCCACCGCCGCTGACATTGTCGCATCTGCTGGTGCGGATGGTGGGGATGAAATGCGCATTGATGAACCTCCTGCATTAGTCATCGAAAAACCTTCTGCAGCCGACTCTATGCAGGATGTCGCCGCGGAGGCTGGTAAACCTGTTGGTAATGACGCCACAGGGAATACTGCCCCAGAGCCAGCGAACGCTGCTACGGAAAGCAAAGCAGAGGTCAAGGATGCAATGGAGGGAGTCGTCAATGCGAGTGATGTCGCGATGAAGGATGTCACTGCAGACGAGAAACCGTGTGTAGAGCCTCCTGCTGCATCGGTTGCGCCGAAGGCGGAAGTGGAGAAGAAGCCTGTTGTGGCTGATGCTTCTGCTGCTAAAGACAAAACACCGCAGACAACCGAAGCACCCACTGGCGAGACATCTGGCACTGCTCCGGCGCAACCATCAGAGCCAGAGCCACCTGCCGGTGAGACAACGAAGGAGGCTTCGGTTAAATCGCCTGAAGCACCCGCAGGTGAGACATCCGCGGCCCCTTCATCGAAACCATCTGAAGATCCGAAAGGTGAAACACCTGGGAATTCCACAGGTGGGACATCCGAGGCACAGGTGGCTGAAGCATCGAAAGCGCCTACAGCTGAACCAGCTGTAGGGCCAGCGGCTGAATCGGGTGCAACAGAGCAAGCGACCAGACAGAAACCCTCACTTGTTGTAATTGCTCGCAAGAGTGTCGACCACAATACTAGGACTGACGTCATTGTGCAGGAATTATTGCGCTCTGTTGGATTGCCCATTGATGCCACTGTACGATCTGTACCCGCCTGTGATGGCACAAATTCTCAGTACAATCAAAACATTTCCGATTTCATTGTGGAGATGGTTAGTGTGCCCCTGGCGAGTGGAGGTTCGGCGGTTGCGATCGAGGTTGTGTCGAAGGAGTCTAGGCTTTCCTCGTTCGAGCGGTCCATTTTTGAGCGTACCTTCAGCGGCAAAGAAAATGCTCAGTCCTATATGATGGTGAAGAAAGACGCGTCGTCTCCGGATAATGCCGGGCCTACCCCTGAAACACACGATGTTCTGTGGTACAGTCGACGTCTCGAGAATGAACGTTGTACGAGGCATTTGCGTGATGGCGTAGGTGAGGTTGACGCCTTCAGGAAACGGTTGAAGAATGGTGGAGTGGATTCAGCGAATCTCAAGCTGCAGATGGTGCAGGCGGAATTGAATTATGTCAAGCGCATATCTGGGGAGAATCGCTGGATGACCAAATTATCGGCTCTGCTCGCAATGGCCGTCGAAATCAATCGCGCACCCGAATTCATTTCGACATGCGACAAACCTGAGGAAGCCGTGAAGACCATTATTGAGATGGCGGAGTACTGGAGAAACAGTATTCTTAAGCACGGGGGTCACACTGACGTTCAACTTGGCATCAACCCGCCTGGTGAAACCGACGGCACACAGAGCAGGAACATGCTTTGTACCTTGTTGAAGCAGATTCAGGGCAAACTGGAAAGTATCGAGCTTGACCAAAAAGCCGAAGGTACATCCTTGAAGGTCTTTTTCTCTGCCGTGCCTGGAAAGCCTAGAGTGCGTTCTCCGACAGCTGCCGGGGCTACTGCTGCACCTGCTGCCACCAATCCTAGTGCGCCGGGTGTTACACCTGCTCCCAGAGGCAGGTGCCCGCACGATTCGGCAGGAGTCCCTATGACTTGGGACGGTGTCAATGCTCTGTGGAGGTCTTCAACTAATCCGGCTGAAACTCGAGTGCCAAGGGTTAGAACGCCCAAGGGGAACAATGTGCAAGCGACAGCCACGCTGATTGCGCCACTTGCGCTTCAGCCTGTGGGTGCAACAATCCAAGCTCCACCTGTAAGTGACATTGCGCCTGCTGCGGTCGACGGTAAGCAGGATGATTCGATCTCGAAGCAATCTCCTGCTCTTCTCCCAGAAATAGCACCTGCGAATGTGAACGCTAATTCTGGCTCTGCTGCTGCTGCTCCGGTTGCGAAGCAAAACAGCAACCCAGCAAAAGGTAAACGTCCTGGTGGTCGCCCGCCTCATGATTCGGGTGGGCAAACTATGGTTTGGGATCCGAGTGCTGGAGTCTGGCGATCGGCAGCTAATCCAAATGAAACCAAGGTGCCGAAAACACCTAAAAAACAACAGGTTCAGATTGCTCCGGCGGGACCGGCACCTACCAAGACCCCGACTCCTCCGCAACCCATGGAGGTCGATGTGCCACCGGGCAAGCCAGCACAAAGTAAGCCTGCAGCTGAACCTTCTCAGGCATCTGGCCACACCCCAGCGGCGAATTCGAACATCGCTCCGTCCTCTGAGAACGCGGTTGAAAGTTCACCTAGGCGTTCAATGAACACAGTAGTGCCCATGACTCCATTTTCTATTGACCCGATGTCGCACTCCCGCCATAAGCAATCGCAGACCCCTCGTAAGAGGTCGGCGTCTGAAGCTGCGACAGGTTCATCTGCAATGTTTACTCCGCCACCTCGCGGGCGCGCTCCACTGGACTCAAATGGTGAATCGATGAACAGGGACGGAAGTGCCGGATTGTGGCGTTCTACGAGGAACCCATCGGAGACGAAGGTTTCCAGGGCGGTCTTGTCGCGCAAAGCATCTCCGGGAGCTGAACGAACGCCCAAGGCAGCACGAGCTGACCCGCCTAAGGCTACACCCATGGAAATTGCTTCGGCTGAGCCAGCAACGACTGCTGCAGTACCTCCGGCGTCATCTCCGGTCTCTAGTGAAGGTCAACAGTACGCGAGACCTGGTGGACGACCGCCAAATGATTCTACTGGACGTTCCATGAACTGGGATTTCAGCGTTGGTGTTTGGCGTTCTGCTCATATTGAAGGTGAAATTAAGCAGCCGAAAACCGCACCTAAGGTTGCGAGGTCAACAACAAAGGCTTCTACTGAAACTGCCGCTCCAGAAACTGAAGTCGCGGCGGCTGGTTCTGAACCTGAGGCTGCTGTTGCGGAACCGAAATCGGAGGAAATGGATATAGCTAAGGAGGAAGAAAATGCGACGCCTACTGAGAAGAAAGAGGATACTCCAACTAAACTGAAAGCTACAATGACTTTGCGTCCTGGCGGTCGAGCACCCAATGACTCGACCGGAACTAGCATGGTGTGGGATGGGGTGCAGGCTGTCTGGAG
>JAAUYH010005856.1_pt1 | contig 17209 bp, 15 predicted proteins | sample 7278061 | NCBI WGS metagenome assembly JAAUYH01 (sample SAMN14350203, study PRJNA611818) | marine sediment metagenome | isolation source: surface marine sediment (0.6m) | place: French Polynesia: Moorea | collected 2018-08 | reverse complement strand
AGTTCTATACAAGTCATTTTTAGCTCCTTTCTATTTTTGAGACATAATTACAATTCCAGCCAAAATCAAACTCAAGGCAGTGAATGATTACTGATTACTGATGTTAGCCAACTCTCCCAAAGTGGTTGTTTCATGAAAGATTTTTCTAAACATCACAACTGTTATTAGGTAAAAAGATAACAACTGTTGTGATAATCTGTCAATAAATTAAACTCTAGGAAGACTATGAATAAAAGCGATCGCCGTCTGGAAGTTGCTGAAGCTGCCTGGCGCGTAATTATCCGTGAAGGGCTTAACAATACTAGTATGCGTGCCATTGCCCAAGAACTTGGCTCAACCACAGGTGTTGTCACCCATCATTTTCGGAATAAAGATGAGCTTATGCTGTTTGCTTTCGATCGCGTAATTCAAAAAACAATTAATCAGATGCAAACTAGTATGGAGGGATTAACAGGACTCGATCGCCTAGAAAAAATGGTACTTGCACCACTCCCTCTTGAACCAGGGGATGAAGTTGGTTGGAAAATTTGGGTGGCTTTTCTGGGTTATGCGATCGGACATGAATATTTAATGGAAGAACATCAACGCCGTTATGCACAGATATCTGAAGTAATCAGTCAAGAATTAAAAGAGTTACAAACAGCCAAGTTAATTCGAGCAGATATGGACTTACAACTTGAGGCGAATGGTCTAATTGCATTGATAGACGGTATCGGTACTGGGTTTATCGTTAATTCAGCTAATTTTAGTCCTCAGCAGCAAAAGTATCTCGTGCAGCGTTATATATATTCTTTGTTACTGGAATGAACCAATTTAATATTCCTGTAGGGGCGATTCGCGAATCGCCCCTACTTTACCAAAAATAGCCTTCTTGCAAACTAGTTCCACCATTACCTGGATCGTATTTTAATAAATACTCTCTGGCGATCGCTTCTTGTTCTCTTAACAGATTTACTTCACCTTCTCCTATCTCTGTATCGGTAGATAAAAGAATTACCTGATGGGAAGCAGTAGGAAAATATCTTTCAACTAAATTGTTGCGGTGGGAAGAATCTAACCTACCTAGAGGAGTATCGATCGCAATGGGTAAGTTTTTTCCTGATACTCTAGCTAATCCCCACAAAAAAGCGATCGCTAGTAACTGTTTTTCGCCTGCGGATAGTCTTTGTTTTGGTAGAGGTTTTCCATGAGGATCGTAAAGAGACAGACGGAAACTCCCGCTATCTATAGCTACTCGATGAACTAAATTGGATTTATGCAATAGATAACGAAAACATCCTGTTACTTCGCTTTCTAACTTGTTTAGTTTTTTCAGAGCCAGTTTTTCTCTAAATACAGCCAAAGTTTTTTGCACCTTAGCTACTGACTGAATTATATGTTCGTTGTTGGCATGGTCGATCGCGTTTTCGCTATAGTTTTTTAATTCTTGTTTAGCGCGATCGATTTCTCTATCTATTTCGTTATATTTCTTTTCGGCCGTCTCTAATTTAACTTTACATTGACTAACTTCTTGTTGTGCATTTTGAACGGCTTTATCCAATTTGTCATATTCTTCTGGAGGGGCTGCACTTTGTAGTTGCTGTTCTATCCTATCTCTTGTTATTTCTAGTTGTTTTAGTCGCTCGATCGCTTCTGTTGCTAACTTTTGTTGATGGGGTAAAGTGTTTTGTCTGAGATTAGTTAAAGCTTGTAATTCTTCTTCAGTAATACCCAAGCAATTTTTACCCTCAAACTGAATAGATTGTTCTAAAACTTTATTTTCTTCATCGAGGAAAAATTTTATTTTCTCTATACTCTGTGTTTCTAAAGATATTTTATCCAGATAAGCGAGTAATTTTTCTTCTCTATCTTGTAAGATACCTTGTGCTTGTTTAAACTGTTCTGCTTTAACTTCTTGTTTTCCTTGTTTCTCTGCTGTCTCCAACAGAGGAGTAATTAGACTTAAAGGTAAACTACCAGCAGCTAAATCTCGTAAATCTTCTCTTTGCTTATCTACATTAATGTTTAAGTGATTAATCTTATCTTCTAGCTGACTTCTTTCGGCAGCAATTTTACCACCTTCTTGCTTGAATTTATTATAAGCGCGATCGCGTTTCTGTTGTGCTGATTTTAATTCTTTTTGTAAATTCTCTATCTGCTCTTTTACTTCTAATTTTTCTTGATTTTTTGCTTCTATCTTGGCTTCTATTTCTGCTAAAGTAGCTAACTGAGATTTGCTAGCTAAAGCTTTTCTTTTGCGATTAACTAATACATCTAAATCCACAGCTAATCTTTCGGCTAATTCTAAACCTAATAAACTATTAATCGCTTCTACTACTGTCGGTGGTGGAGTTTCTAATTCTGCTAACTCTTTAACTTGTTCCCCATCAAATAAAAATAAATTTGATATACCCAAAGGTAAAATATTCTCAATATATTCATCCCAAGTATTTTCTAGCTCATTATCATAACCACCTTCTCTAGCAATACTCAGACTATCCTTTCCCTCTTTAGGATATTTATCCCAAGCACGAATAATCTTAAATTCTTGCCAGCGATCGTCTACAATTAGTTCAAAAGACAACTCAATGCGAGTAACTTTACCTGGTTCGATTTTACTATTTACCGACTGAGTTAAAAAATCACCATAACCCAAATTACCGCGAGTGGAACATTTAGCCCTTTGTCCATATAAAGCAAGTCTAATTGCATCCATTAAAGTAGTTTTTCCACCACCATTCATTCCCCCTAAAAGAATAATTGGACGCATAGTACCATTATCTTCTGGGCGTAAATTAATAACTTGTCGATCGGCGTATGCCCCAAAGTTTTCTAATAATAATTCGGTAAATATCATATTTTAGCTGTTAGCTGTTAGCTGTTAGCTGTTAGCTTTTAATTATCTAATTATCGTTTGTTTCAACAGAAAATTTCATACTTGCCCAAGTTAATTGCTTAACTTTTTCCACATCTCCATCTTTGGCAGCAATTTTCAAATCTCTTTTTTGGTGAGCATCTTGAATAGCTTCTTCTTTGCTACGAGAACTACTATCAAAACATTTTTCTAGACTTTCATAGATACCAAGACGACGATATTTTACTCGATATTGACGTTCCGTATCTAATAGTTTAGACATCAATTCTAAGTGCATAGTATCATCACCACAAATTTCTGTTAAAGCATTCCATTCATCGCTACCTAATTGACTATTATCTGCACCAACTCTGATATCTTTAAAAGTTTCACCAGTTATTTCTTGATATATTTTGGGCAAACTATCGTCAAATTCGTGTTTTTCTTCTAACCAAATACGGCGAATTTCACTTAATTCTTCCGTGGTAATTAAAGTAATATCTTTAAATTCCTCTGGTGCATTTTGTCTTATTTGCACTTGTGCCGATAATACTTTCCTTAACCAAGTTTCTCGCCACTTTTTAGTATAAGGCCCTGGTATGGGTTCGATCGATGTTTCTCCTTTGCCTATATTTCTTTCAAATAACTGTACGTTACCATGAAGACGACGGAAATCTCTTCTATGTCGATCGTTTTTAATATCTAGTTCGTTACGTAAGTCTAATAAAGGTTGCAACCATTCTTTCTCTTCATCGTTTTGAATCATCGCCTCCATAGACTTATCTTTACTCACCATAGTACAAACCCAACAACCAAAGCGAGAATCACCACAGCTTGGAGTAGAGGTATCTACTACTAAAGGACATTCATTATCTGCCGTTGCCCCGCGATACATAGCAAATAAGTCTTTGTTACTATATTCCCAAGTGTTTTCATACTGCATTAGATATAGCCAAACTTCATCATCTCGCCATTCCTGAATAGGGCTATAAAATAGAGCTTCAGGTAAAGTATCACTGTATCGTAAATAGTTAGATAGATTTGAATTGGATTTCAAGACATCGTTGACTTTAGTGGTTTCATATTTTGCCATAGTAGTAGCTCGTTTGGTACTTTCTGCTTTGCGAGTCCCTAAAATAAGCAGCACTTTGCTACTAACTCGAATGACATTACGAATAAAGTTATTACTAGGGCGAATTTTTAATCTTTCCGTACACCAACGAAATCCTTGACGTGGTGCAGGATAACCTTTGCCAATTAGATTAACCCAAAATCTGTGTTTTAATTCTGGTGTGAGTAAATGAGGTTCGATTGGCAAATTTTGTTTCTCAGCAGCAAGTCTCATTTGTTCTAAAGAATGATTCACCCAGTAGGTAACGATAGGATTTTCTACTAAAGTGTCTGTGGTAATAACGTAAATTTTTTTAGTTCTTTTTTCTTGTGGTAAATTTGAGATGGCATTCCAAACAAGCTGTAATACGGCAGTAGAATCTTTACCTCCTGAGTACCCAACTACCCAAGGAACTTCGTCAAGACAGTACAATTCTTGAATTTCTTGAGTTAACTGATTGATATGGTTAATTAGCTCAGAGGTGTTACGCGAGGCTGACAGTGAAGTTTGTGCCTGTGCCATATTATCAAATTGGCTTTTTTACCTAAATTATTAAACAACTAGATTTGACGATAGCAGGAAAATGGTTGATTTGTTTTAACAAACTATTCAAAGTTAATAATTTTACGAATATCGTCTTGAATTTGAATACTAATTTTGCCTTCCCAACGTTGCTTTAAAACATCAAGCCCTGCTTCAGCATATTGATTGACTATTTCTAATACTTCACGACTATCAGAAGGTTGAGGCTGATTGTTACGTTTCCGAATAGCATAAACTCCTGCTTCAATTGCTAGCAAAACTTGTTTATCAACGACATCTATTCTTGCTACATCTTGATGTTGACGTGAAGTTATATCGCTAATTTCCAAATTGTTTTTCATAGCATAGGCAGCTGCAAATAGATAAGCATCGACCATGTACTTAAATGCACCAATATTTTTAAGGAGTTTAAGATAACCATTGGTTTCAGTACTGGAACTAATTACTGCTTTTGGATTAATATGTTTCATTCTTGTACCTCAATGACGGAGGCATCTTCGCTTCCTCCCAGTCGTCTAATTTTGAGAATCTGAGCAACATAAGGTTTCAACTCCTGCAATAAAGATTCTGGCAAATCTCTATCTGTTGCTAACAGTATCACTTGAGAGGGAATCTGAGGTAGTGACTTAATGATATTTTTTTGATGAATATTATCTAGATGACCAAAAGGAGTATCCATCATTAGAGGTGCAGAAGTATTGGATGCTAAATTCAATCCAGAGATAAAAGCAAAAGATAAAGCTTCTTTTTCTCCAGCACTAATATCTTCTGGGCTAATTATGTCGCTATTGATATTTTTAATACCTAATGTATAGTCTGGTTTAACTTCGACTGCCATATACTCATCTGGTTTGTTAGTAACTTGACGATGAATATTAGTGGTGTATTTTTCTATTGTTTCTCGACGATTATCAATAAACCATTCTATTAATTCCTCAGTAGCCTGTAGAAGTCCTTCAGCAAGTTTCAGTTGCTTATTCAAAGTAGCCGTTGATTTATCTTGATTAGCTAATTGCTCCCGCTTACGTTTACTTTGATTGGCTTGTTGCTGTAGCTCCTCTATTTCTCTTTCGATGCGTTGAATTCTCTCGTTTTGATTCCTAATATTATTTTTAGTTACCCCTATTTTTTCCCAAATGTCTTGTGCTTGTTTACTATCAAATCCTTCTGTTTCTTTTTGTTTACGATTTATAACTTGTTGTGCCTCATCAATGTTTTCAATTAAACTGTCTTTTTGTTCCAGTAACTGCTCTAAATTAGTAGTCTGATAGCGAGATATATTTCTCAATCGGCTATATTTATCGTGTAGCTCAATTGTTTCTCTGGAACTTTGACTCGCCCGTTCATAATCTTCTATCTGTTGTTGCAAATAAAAATGAGCATTACTGTCAATACAACGCCCACACAGACAGATTTTCTCATTGATTAATTCTCTTAGTAAATCTACACTGACAGAAATTCTAGTTGTAGTAACTGTTTTACTTTGAATATCATCGGCTGTTTCTTCAACTAAATCTGAGAGCAAGTAAATCGGACTTAGCTGAATAATTCTATCTATCTCTGTCTGTAAATCTTTTAGCTGTATTTCCCAGTCTCTTTTTTTTCTTGCTTCTTTTTCTATCTGTTTCTGCTTATTCTCTAGCTCCGAGATTTGAGATGCCCTTGACTCTAAATCTTTCAGAATATCTCTTTCAGATTTTAATTCTTCTTTGATTTTCTGTGCTTGTCCCTTTTTAGCTGCAATTTGTTGCTTAATAGTAGCCAATTCTGCTGTGACTAACTTTAGTTGTTTTCTATTTTTTGCAGCCTCTTTAATTTTATCTTCAAACTTTTTTAACGCGCCTTCTGCATCCTGGCGTAAATTTCTAATTTCTGGGATACCAAGAGTTCTTTCGATTGCCTTTTGTGTTTCCTCAGTATGAGTTAATTTGGCATATTCTTCTATTTTTTTACCATCGAAAAAGAAAAATTCTCTACAAGAACGAGGTAATAACAATTCTATACGTTGATCTATATCACTTTCAGATTTTCCATTTAAGTAAAAAGTTGCCCTTTGACCATTAACATAAAATGTCGAGCCACGTTTTTTTCTTTGCGCTATCCTTTGTATTTCATAAATATTTTCTCCGTCAGTTATAGTCAACCTAACTAATAATTCTAATTCTGGATTTGTTTTTAAATTGACTCGATTAAAATATTGATTTAATTTTTCTAAAGGCACTATGTTATTTCCATACAGACACCATAAAAGACCTTCTTGCAAGGAGGTTTTCCCTGCACCATTTTGACCATAAAGGATTAAAATATTCTGATCAGAGTTGGAGATGAATTTAACTTCTTGTTCTAAATAGCATTTCCAGTTTTTCAAATATACTTTCTGTAATTGTAAAGTCATTTAATCTAAAATTAATCAGAATATTCAACTATTATTTTTTCTAATTCGGACATTAATCTACGACGATTATCTGTATAAACCAAATTTTTCTGTTCCATTTGGAGGGCATCTTCCAATAAAGCTTCGGGAATATTATATTTTTTAGCCAGTTCTTTTATTTTTTCTTTTATTATTATTTCTTTCATATACAATTTGTCCAATTAATTAAATTAAATCAGAGTAGGTAATTCCATAATGAGATAATTCTTTTCCTAGCTTAGTAATAACTGAGGCTCTATTACTAGCAGTTTTAGCAAAATGCTTAATTCTTTTCACTTCTGATACAATTAACTTTACTTGTTCGTCTTCTATGGGTGGTACTACAAGTATATCAATAAGAGTTGCCATTTCTTTATGAGAAGCTTTCCTTAAAATTCTGCCTCGACGTTGAATAAACTGGCGTTCTGAAGTATCGCTAGCTAAAATTATAGCTTCTTGGGCAGCAGGAATATTTACGCCTTCATCCAAACATTTAACGGCTACTAAAGCATCAAGACGACTTTGACTAAAATCATCTAATATTTGAGGACGTTGTTTATCTTGTGAAGAATAACGGGCGACTCTTATTCCCTGTTGCGATAATCGATGACATACTATATCTGCTTGCTGAATATCGGCACAGTAAACCATTCCTTTCTTAAGCGGATGATCTTGTATAATGCGATCGAGAATATTAATCTTATCACTAGCAGATTTAATAATACGCGATCGCTCAATAGTCAAACGATTAATAGAAGTATTTACTTGGCTATTATTACTTTTAAGTAATCTAATAATTCTCTTTGTAAGCCTTTGAAACTCTTCGTTTTCTGCATCAGTTAAGGTAACAACATAAACATAATAATCATATTGGCAAAGAATACTTAATTCAATAGCCTTTTCTAAATCTAACTCGTAAACAATATCACCAAAATAATCTAAAACAAATTCTGTTCCTTCTTCATCATGAGGACGTATAGGAGTAGCAGATAAGCCGAGACGATAAGTAAAATCATCTCTCAATATTCTTCGGTATTGTTCTGCCCCTGCGGTATGAACTTCATCGGCAATAATCAGAGATTTTTTAGGCAATCCTCCTGCATCTTCTATTAATTCTGCGGCTGGTAATTTAGATAGACCGCTATAAATACCAACTAAAACAGTAGGTAATCTCTTACTTTCTTGCTTATATCCATGAATTAAACGCAACTTTCTAAATAGTTTGTCTTTCCAAATATCAGATTTACCAATTGCTGCAATAGGATAATAGAATTCCGTAAACTTTTCTACTTCTTCTAGCCATTGTTGAACTAACTCTCTAGTAGGAACAACAATAAAAATCATATCTAAATTTTCTAAACTAGTAGCACAGGCTAAAGCCGTAATAGTTTTACCCGCCCCAGTTGCCATAGCCAAAATGCCTTTATTATCGGCATCCTTAAATTTAATTAATGCTTTTTCCTGATAAGGTCTTAAATTAATATCTAAACCATGAAGTGATGATTGTGGTTTTGTACTATCATTATCTATTGGATAATCTTCATTTTGTTCTGCTACTGTCTTATATTTTTTCTTGACTATTTTAGAATAGCTAACAGTAGGCTTATCATAAGGACAATACTGTAATAATTTTCGGCTAGCTGCTTCAGGAAAATTGATAATTTCTACATTACGAGTTCTATTTTCCCATAGCTTTTCAAAATCTTTAGCTATGCGTTTAACTCTTTTTTCTTCTTCTCCTCGCCAAGAACAAAATACTTCAATATTTTCAAAGTTATCAATTAATCCCGATCTCGTCTCGTTAATTGAACCAGTAAATGCTATTTTGTTATTATCATTGTCTGTTAAAATGCCAATTTTTTCATGATAAAGACCAGGATTACTAAAATTATTTGCTACGGCTAATTTAATATCTAAGATGCCCTGACTTAATAACCAAGATAAACAAGCTAATCTATTTTGAGCAACATTGTCAAATTCTTGTATTATTACTTTAATAATAACTTCTTCTCTTTGATTTAAACCTTTTTCTATAGCTTTAATATCTTCTGAAGAAAGATAAGGTGATGCTACCAAACGCATTTTTCCACCCGCTTCAATTAAAGCAGATAACCCTTGGGAAATAGTCACAATGGAAGTACTAGAAAAATAACCTACTGCCCGACTATATGAGGTAGTTTTTGATAAACAAGGAATATAAAAATCTTGAATTAAATTATGTCGATCGCTACGATAATGATCTTTAATATGTATACTTTGTAAACTCAACTTATAGAAAAAATGAAAATGTAGAAATTATCAATAATATTGGTTCAATTTTAGCATTTCAATTGTCATGGATAAAATTACCAAGAGTGATCGCGCTAAAATTTATCCGTAGGCTATCAAACTAAAGAAAAAATGGCTGAATCTGTCACCTTAGAGAAAGTTTTAAATTTAGCCAAGCAACTTTCTCCCTTAGATAAAATCCGTTTAATCGAACAAATAGCCCCTCAACTTAAAAGGGATTTAGTCGTTACCCCATCAAAACCTCGCAAATCTTTGAGAGGCATCTGGAAAGGAATAGAGATAAGTGAAGAAGATATTGCTGAGGTAAAAGCAGAAATAAGTAGTAAGAGCAATTGTCAAAAGTAACAAAGTAAATAATAATTATCAATAATATTTAACAGGAAACTTAAAATCGATCGCTTCAATAATTTCTCTCTGATTTTTAGTATAAGTCCAACCAATTAATTCATTGCTAACTACCATCAATTGTTCAAAATCAACTAACTTTTCTAACTCCTGATAATCCATACCTTCAAAAACTTCTTTAGCAGCACCTAAGATAGCTTCAAACTGGCATTCCAAGATATATCCATCCCATTCACCTTGTTTAATATAGTGAGACTTTTTACCTAACTTATTGCGTTTTTGAATTGCTAGTAGACTATTACTCAGAGAAAGTTTCCAGCTTCTAGTAACCCGTTGTTCCACTTGAATTTTAATGAGATGAATGAGCAAGATTACCAAGAAAGATTCCAAATTATTAATCTTATCTTGTCTTCCCATTGCTTCTAAATCTTCTACTATGGAAAAAGCGCGATCGTATTCTTGGTGAAGTAAACAGTTTTTTAATTCTAGTATTTCTTCCATCAATAAATCTTGCTCTAAAATTAACTAACTGTACTTCCAACCCGTAAAAATTCCCTTACAGCATTCAAATAACTCTCCCTATCTTCCAACATCGGGAAATGTGCAGTCTGGGGTATCTCTACATACTGAATCATCTTATTCAAAGCCGATGCTTTTTTACCCATCTCGGCAGGAATAATAATATCCTTCTCCCCAGAAATCATTAGTGTCGGCACTTCCAACTTGGCAAACTCCTCAGGCATTACTTCTACAGCTTTTTTACTCACCGAAGTATAAATTGTCCCCAAAGCAGCTTCATAATCTGCCAATAAATAATCTTCTAAAAATGCCCGACGTTCCTCAGCAGGAATAGGACGATGTAAAAACCGTGCCATAAACATCCTATCTGCTAAAGGAATTTTTAAAAACCAATTGTAACGCAGTTTAACTACATAACCACCAAACTTATGAAAAGCCTTGAAAGCTTTCTCATCATATTCAAAAATACCATTACAAACCAAAATACCTTGTTTTACTTTCTCTTTGTAGCGATTGAGAAACAAAGCTGCTACTGATGCCCCCATAGAATGGGCATGAATATATACTTCCTTCAAACCCAGACTATCTAATAGGATAGCTAAATCTTCCGCGTAGTCTTCTAACTCATAACTTAGCTTTTGAGGAGTCTGCGGCAATAGAGAACGCCCAAAACCCCGTAAATCGTAAAGTAAACAATCAAAATCATCTACTAAAGCTTCGGCAATAGTCCGCCAGTATCGACATGAACCTCCCCAACCATGAACGAACACCATTACAGGTTTAGAGGATAAATTTGCTGACTGGCGAATCCACTCGTAATAATGTTCTACACCACGGATGTTAATTAAAGGCATGATAGTTATCTAGTATCAACTACTTATTATTCACTCTAATACTCGATAACTAATAATTCCTTCCCAATTAACAATTAGTTCATAATTGTAGAATGTATCACTGTTGACTGTTAAATGTTAACTGTTGACTGATTAAGCTGATTCTGGTTTTCTGATAGAAGCAGGATGAACCAATAACTCTGCGGTAGAACGTTTTTCCACCATTTCTTTAGTGATAGAACAAATATGCACATCCTTACGGGAAGGTAACTCGTACATTACTTCTAACATCAACTCTTCGACAATACCTCGTAAAGCTCTCGCTCCTGTTTTGCGTCGATAAGCTTCTTGCGCGATCGCTCTTATCGCTTCTTCGTTAAATTCTAGTTGAATATTATCCATCCGCAGTAGTTTTTGATACTGTTTAATGATGGCGTTACGGGGTTTAGTGAGGATAGCCATTAAAGCTTTTTCGTCAAGAGGTTCTAAAGCAGCCATCACGGGAATACGACCAACGAATTCGGGAATCATCCCAAATTTAACCATATCGTCTGGCTGTAGATGCCTGAGAATGTCTGCAGTACGTTTTTCTTTGGAAGGGACTTCTCCACTTTGGACAAAACCCATAGATTTTTTACCCAGACGACGTTCAACCACTTTATCTAAGCCGACAAAAGCACCACCACAGATAAAGAGGATATTGCTGGTGTCAATTTGAATGCAATCTTGATAAGGATGTTTTCTGCCCCCCTGAGGTGGTACATTGGCTACAGTACCCTCTAGCATTTTTAATAGTGCCTGTTGTACCCCTTCTCCCGAAACATCACGGGTAATGGAAGGATTTTCGCTTTTACGGGCAATTTTATCGATTTCGTCAATATAGATAATTCCCCTTTGAGCTTCGTCTACATCCAAATCTGCTACTTGTAATAAGCGCAGAAGAATATTTTCTACATCTTCTCCTACATATCCTGCTTCAGTAAGAGTAGTAGCATCAGCTACAGCAAAAGGAACTTCTAAAATTCTTGCCAGAGTTTGGGCTAAGAGTGTCTTACCACAGCCCGTAGGACCAATTAATAATACATTGGACTTCTGTAATTCTACAGCATCATCTTCTCCATCAGAATTCTTAGTCTCATCAGTCAAGCTTAGTCGCTTGTAATGATTATATACTGCTACTGAAAGAATTTTTTTAGCATCCTCTTGCCCAATAACATGTTCGTCTAAGTAGCGTTTTAATTCTCTGGGTTTAGGAATAGCTTGAAAAGATATTTTTTGCGAGCGATTGCGTTTTTTGACTGGTTTAGCTTCTGGACGAGGGTTAGATGGAGATACTGGTGCTCCCTCTTCCATCAACTCCTCATCCAAAATCTCGTTACATAGCTCAACACATTCATCACAAATATAAACCCCGGGACCGGCGATTAATTTGCGTACTTGCTCTTGGGATTTACCACAAAACGAACATTTTAGATGGGAGTCGTATTTAGACATGATTGCCTCTTAACTTAGAGTGATGTTACGGGGATTTGGGGGTCTGATAATTCTGGTCTAACTATTACTTGGTCAATTAAGCCATAGTCTTTTGCTTCTGTAGAAGACATATAAAAATCTCTCTCTGTATCAGCAGCTATTTTATCAACAGGTTGACCTGTATGTTCTGCAATTAAGTCATTCAGTTTCTTTTTGATATAGAGGATTTCTTTAGCTTGAATTTCGATATCTACTGCTTGTCCTTGCGCTCCTCCTAAAGGTTGATGGATCATAATTCTCGAACTAGGTAAAGCCATGCGCTTACCTTTTGTTCCGCCGGAAAGCAAGAACGCACCCATACTAGCAGCAATACCATAACAAATGGTGACTATATCTGGCTGAATTTGCTGCATGGTATCGTATATTGCCATTCCTGCATAAACTGAGCCACCTGGAGAGTTAATGTAAATTTGAATGTCTTTTTCTGGGTCTTCTGCTTCTAGATATAGTAACTGAGCCACAATCGAATCAGCTACCTTGTCATCGATGGGTGTACCCAGAAAAACAATTCTTTCCCGTAGTAGTCGCGAATAGATATCAAAAGCTCTCTCGCCGACGCCAGATTGCTCTACTACCATCGGTACTACGTTATTGAGAGAAAATACTTCTAGAGTATTTCGGCTACTTAGGTGATTATAAGGCGATCGCGATTCCAGCATATAGTTTTGCTAACAGTATCTTAATTAACTAACTTTTTAGGTAATTTTCCTTTACTTTTCTTAAGCTTAGGCTTTCCTTCTGTTGAATATTATGCCTTAACTCTTCAACTAGATGCAGTAATCAAAAGAGAAATCGATTACTCTATTTTTACCAAATTCTGGTAAAACTTTAGCCAAGTTAAGGGATCGGCACCAAAGGAAAAGGATTTTTTTTCCCTTTCCTTCCTACTTAATTTTATTCGTTACTAGAGTCAGTTTCGCTACTTTCTTCTGAAGTACTATCTTCTTCTGGAGATTCTGTTAACGTACCCTGAGGCACTAATTCTACTTCTGCTTTTTCTCTTAGCCAATCAAAAGTTTTTTCTTGGTTTACATCTTGAGTAACCATTTCTCTCAGTTTTTCTTGGTCTATGTCTCGACCAGATAACTGCTCTTGAACTTCTGCCATCTTTTGGGCAATTTCTGCCTCAGTTGCCTGAAGAGATTCCCGTTTACCAATTTCGGCAATAATTAAAGATTTTTTTAGGTTTTCTATGGCTTCGGGTCGAGCATTCTCGCGCATTTTAGGGACTGTATCAGCGTTAAAGAGTTGTTTAACATCTATTCCCATTTGCTGCATCTGCATCAAGGTTTGAGTTAGTACTTGTGTTACTTCTTCCTGAATCAGAGTTTCTGGTATGTCAACAGTACTTTGTTCTAGCAGTAAGGTTGTAATTGCCTCATTGATATTATTTTTAGTTTCTGTTGCTGCTTTTTCTTGAAATTGCTCTTCTAAAGATTGGCGTAACTCCGCCATAGTTTCAAATTCACTGTTCTCCGCAGCAAAATCATCATCTAAATCTGGCAAGTCTTTAGCTTTTAATTCTTTGAGGGTGATACTAAAAACGGCTGGTTTGCCAGCTAAATCTTCTTTGGCATAGTCTTCGGGGAATGTTACCGAGACTTCTTTTGTCTCTTCTGGCTTCATCCCCACTACTCCTTCCACCATGCCTGGAATTAACTTACCTTCAGCTATTTCTACTTGGAAGTTAGTGGCACTACCACCTTCAATTTCTTGTCCTTCTTCTCCTTCTGCGGTTAGCTTGCCAGAAAAATCAATAATTGCCACATCTCCCATTTCGGCAGAACGCTCTTCTACAGGAATTAAATCCGCTTGCTCAGCGCGACGCTGTTCCAAAAAATCTTCTACCTGCTGCGGGTCATAAACAGATTCTTCTGCTTTAACCTTCAGATTTTGATATTCTCCCAATTCTGCTGAAGGAGGAACATCTATTGCTGCGGAAAAAGTCAGGGTTTCTCCTGGTTTGTATTGTTGAACTAATTCATCAAAATTAGAACGAAGTTGATAATTTCCTAAAGACTCGATCGATTCTTGGTCAATTGCTTCTTTTAAGCTGGCTTGAATTATTTCTTCTAAAGCTGCTGCCTTAATTCTCTGACTACCTAAACGTTGCAGTAATACTTGTCTTGGCACTTTACCTTTACGAAACCCAGGAATATTAGTTGAGCGGGTTAGGTTTTGTACTACTTTTTCGTAGGTTTTTTGGGAAGTTTCACTAGAAATTTCTATTTCTAAGCCTATTTGGCTATCAGGAAGTTTTTCCTGGGTAACTTTCATCTTATAGTTCTATGATTTTGACTAGTTTGGTTTAATCGTTATGTTGCTGAAGCTTTTAGCTTTTATTATGTTAGCTTTTTGGGGTGAATATCCCTGCTAACGATCTCTGATTCTAGCTGAATACTCGCTTACTTTAAACTACCCTAGCCCATTAATTATTTTATCCAAACATAAAATAACAATATATTTATTAAATTCTCTCGGTATTTTTTTATTTTTTCTTTTTATTGTTATCCTTCTGCTTCATTAAAGATGGAGTAATCTCGCTAGAGGGACTGTTGCAGACTGTAAAATAAAAATGTATACCATTCAAACTATCTGCTACTATTAACAAATATTAATTTATTACTTATTAGTTATCTTTAGATAAAATCATCATTATCCTTGGTCAGATATTAAAAAAGATATAAGTTAAAACATGTGAACTAAATTCTTATTATTGAGTATGGGAGGTTAAAATCTTTGTCAACTAAAATCAATGTCGCCATCTTAGGAGCAACAGGGGCTGTAGGGCAAGAACTACTCAAGTTATTGGCAGAACGAAATTTTCCGATTAGGAATCTCAAACTGTTAGCTTCTCCTCGTTCTGCGGGTAGTAAGATTCACTTTGGTGGAGAAAAATTAACGGTAGAATCAGTAGAAGAAAAATCTTTTAACGGAGTAGACTTAGTTTTGGCTTCTGCAGGGGGGGCTACTTCTAAAGCTTGGGCAAGCAAAGCTGTGGCAGCAGGGGCAGTAGTTATTGATAATTCTAGTGCTTTTCGGATGCACTCTGATGTTCCCCTCATAGTTCCCGAAATTAATCCAGAGGCAGCAGCTAAACATCAAGGAATTATTGCTAATCCTAACTGCACTACAATTTTAATGGGCATGGCAGTTTATCCCCTTCATAAGCTACAACCAATCAAGCGTATAATAGTATCTACCTATCAATCTGCTTCTGGAGCAGGGGCAAGAGCTATGGAAGAGGTAAAAACTCAAGCTCAAGCTATTTTGAACGGGCAAACCCCAACTGCTGAAATATTCCCTTATCCTTTAGCTTTCAACTTGTTTCCCCATAATTCACCCCTTAACTCCCAAGGGTATTGTGAGGAAGAGATGAAAATGGTGAACGAAACCCGCAAAATATTTGCTGCACCAGAATTGAGAATTAGCGCGACTTGTGTGCGGGTACCAGTATTACGAGCGCACTCTGAAGCCGTTAATTTGGAATTCGAGCAACCCTTTGCTGTGGAGCAAGCCAGAGAACTGCTCACTACTGCTGATGGAGTAAAATTAGTAGAAGATTGGCAAGCCAATTATTTCCCCATGCCTGTAGACGCTACTAACAAAGATGAAGTATTAGTAGGTCGTATTCGTCAAGACCTTTCCCATCCTTGCAGCTTAGAGTTATGGTTATGTGGGGATCAAATTCGCAAGGGCGCAGCTTTAAATGCAGTCCAAATTGCTGAATTGTTGCTGCAAAAAAACTTGATTAAACCTACAGCTTCGCCAGCAGCAGTTGTTTAATAGCTGGAAATAGGTGGATATGATCGCTTTCCAGACATCTTCGTAACTAATAACTAATAATTAATAACTAATGAATGAACCTTTTGGCAGAGTAATAGCTGCTATGGTGACACCTTTTGCAGCAGATGGCAGTGTTAATTATCAAGTTGCCGAAAAGTTAGCTGCTCACTTGGTAGACAATGGCAATGATGGTTTAGTAATTTGTGGGACTACAGGAGAGTCACCGACCTTAAGCTGGCAAGAAGAGTATGAGTTATTTCAAGTAGTACAAAAAGCAGTAGGTAATAAAGCGAAGATAATAGCTGGAACAGGCTCAAATTCGACCTCAGAGGCAATTTCAGCCACTCAAAAAGCAGCTAAATTAGGCTTAGATGGTTCTTTGCAAGTAGTTCCCTACTACAATAAACCACCCCAATCGGGATTGTATGCTCACTTTAGTGCGATCGCTAAAGCTTGCTCAGACCTACCCATAATGCTTTATAATGTACCTAGTCGTACTAGCCGTAACTTAGAAGCAGAAACAGTAGCTAAACTAGCAGAAATAGATAATATTATCGCTATTAAAGAAGCTAGTGGAGATTTAGAGCAAGCTTGTCAGATTCGCCGTCTTACCACCCCATCTTTCGCAATTTATTCAGGAGAAGATGTTTTGACTCTGCCTATGTTAACAGTGGGAGGAGTCGGAGTTGTCAGCGTTGCTAGCCATCTAGTAGGCAAGCAAATGCAAGAAATGATTACGGCATACAATCAAGGAAACAATCAGATTGCTCAAGCAATGCAAATAAAACTTTTGCCTTTATTTAAAGCTTTATTTGCCACTACCAACCCAATTACCGTTAAGAAAGCACTGAATTTGCAAGGGTGGAATGTAGGTGGTTTGCGGTCTCCTCTGGGAGAGTTACAATTGAACTTAGTCGAAGATTTAAAAAAAGTTTTAAAAGAATTAGATTTGCTTTAATTTTATATTGCTTAATCAAGCTCAATTAATGTATAAAAAAATAAGT
>JAAUYH010018115.1_pt1 | contig 17215 bp, 20 predicted proteins | sample 7278061 | NCBI WGS metagenome assembly JAAUYH01 (sample SAMN14350203, study PRJNA611818) | marine sediment metagenome | isolation source: surface marine sediment (0.6m) | place: French Polynesia: Moorea | collected 2018-08 | reverse complement strand
CCTGCCCGAAGCCTTCGTCGCGCGCCACCCGTTCCCCGGCCCCGGCCTCGCGATTCGCATTCCGGGCGAGGTCACCAAGGAACGCTGCGATATCCTGCGCAAGGCTGACGCGATCTACCTCGAAGAAATTCGTAACGCCGGATTGTATGACGCGATTTGGCAGGCTTTTGCAGTGCTGCTGCCGGTCAAGACCGTCGGGGTGATGGGCGACGGGCGCACCTATGACAGCGTATGCGGCCTGCGCGCGGTGACCAGCACCGACGGCATGACCGCCGACGTCTACCCCTTTGACCCCAGTTTCTTGACCCGCGTGGCGACAAGGATCGTCAACGAGGTGAAGGGGATCAACCGGGTGGTGTATGATTATACGAGCAAGCCGCCGGGGACGATTGAGTGGGAATAATTCCGGTCAAGCGAACATCCGGGGGATGTTCGCCGGAATTAGTCGGCGACGCGAGGCGCCGTGCGAAATAGAGTAAAGGCCGTCATGCTGAACTTGGTTCAGCATCCAGAGCGGTTGTTGCACCACGGTGCCCTGGATCCCAAATCAAGTTTGGGATGACGAAGTAGCGATTCTGGACGGCGATAAGGGAATCAGCCAATGACCGACCTCGAACTCCTCATAGACCTGCACAAGGACGGCCATCGCCAGGGGCCTGGCGGGGACGAGCAGACGCGGCTCGCCATCGAACTTTCCGGGCTGAAGGACCAGCCGAACCTAGAAATTGCCGATATTGGCTGCGGTACCGGTGCATCGACGATGCTGCTTGCGCAGGAGCTGGACGCCCACATAACCGCTGTCGATCTTTGCCCCGAATTCCTCAAGATTCTCGATGACGCGATCGCGCGCGAAGATTTGAGCGACCGGATTGCAACGCGCGCCGAATCGATGGATGCATTATCGATCCGGGGTGTTACGCTTGACGCCATCTGGTCCGAGGGCGCGATCTACAATATGGGCTTTGAAAATGGTGTGCGCAGCTGGCGCGAGTTTCTCAAGCCGGGCGGCATATTGGCGATTTCGGAATTGACCTGGCTGACCGGCGAGCGGCCGGAGGAAGTCGAGGCCTATTGGAACGCGCAATATCCCGAAGTGGACACCGCGTCGGCCAAGATGGCGATTCTTGAAAATGCTGGATATGCGCCGATCGGCTATTTCCCGCTGCCCAAGCAATGCTGGATCTACAACTATTACCGACCGACGCAGACGCGATTCGAAGCATTTCTCGACCGGCATGGCGAGATTGAAACCGCGCGGGCACTGGTCGCGGCGGAGCGAGAAGAGATGGCGGTATACGAGCGCTGGTCTGACTATTTTGGTTATGGCTTTTATATCGCGCGGCGATTAGCGGACTGAGCCAGACACGGCCGGAAACATCCGGCGAACCCAAATCAAGAGAGGAATCCCATGAAAGCCATCCAGCTCCACGCGCCTGCATCACTCGACAATCTGAAACTGGTCGACCTGCCCGAACCGCCGGCGCCCGGGCCGGGTGAAATCGCCGTGCGGCTGCGTGCATCGAGCCTCAACTATCATGACTATGCGGTGGTCAAGGGGATGATTCCGACCGCCGAGAACCGCATCCCGATGTCCGATGGCGCCGGCGAGGTGACAGCGGTGGGCGAAGGCGTGACCGGCTTTGCGGTCGGTGACCTGGTGGTCTCGACCTTCTTTCCCGACTGGCTTGACGGCACGCCGCCCGAAGGTGGCTTTCAGCGCGTACCGGGCGACGGCATTGACGGCTATGCGGTTGAGCATGCCGTAGGCCCCGCAACTTCTTGGACCCAGGCACCCAAGGGCTACAACGCGGCCGAAGCCGCCACGCTGACCTGCGCTGGCCTGACCGCCTGGCGGGCGCTGTTCGTCGACGGAGACATCAAGCCGGGCGACACGGTGCTGGTGCAGGGCACTGGCGGCGTGTCAGTGTTCGCGCTGCAGTTCGCCAAGGCAGCGGGTGCAACGGTCATCGCGACCTCCTCATCGGACGCCAAGCTCGAACGGCTGAAGGAGCTGGGTGCGGATCACCTGATCAACTACAAGCAGGTCGAGGCCTGGGGTGCCAAGGCGCTTGAGATCACCGCCGGCAAGGGCGTCGATTGCGTCGTCGAGATTGGCGGCCCGGGTACGCTCGACCAATCGATGATCGCGAGCCGGATTGGCGCGCATATCGCCCTGATCGGCGTGCTGACCGGCTTTGCCGGGCCGGTGCAGACGGCTATGCTGATGGCAAAGAACCTGCGTGTGCAGGGCCTGACCGTCGGTTCGCGCCAGCAGCAGCTGGACATGATCGCGGCGATCGATGCCAATGGCATCAAGCCGGTGCTCGACAAGCATTTCCCGCTTGCCGATCTCGCCGATGCCTTCCGCCACCAGGAATCGGGGCAGCATTTCGGCAAGATAATTGTGGATATCTAGCTCGCTCGCCGCGCCACCCCATTGCAAAATGGATTCGACGCGCCTAGTTGCGCTGCAAAATTTCTTCACGGAGTCCCTCATGGCTGGCGAAACCAAAATGTATGGCATCTCCAATTGCGACACGATCAAGAAGGCGCGCAACTGGATGGAAAAGAACGGCATCAACTACGTGTTCCACGACTACAAGAAGTCGGGAATCACCAAGGACAAGCTCGAAGAATGGGTACTGCAGGTAGGATGGGAAGTGCTGCTCAATAAGCGCGGCACGACCTTCAAGAAGCTGCCAGACATGGTGAAGGAAAATGTCGGTGACGATACGGCAGTGATGCTGATGGCCGAGAATCCGAGCATGATCAAACGCCCGGTGCTCGAGCATGGCGACGAGATCGTCGTCGGTTTCAAGGCGTCCGACTATGAAGCGGCAGGCCTGACCCCGCGCAACGGATAAGCCGAGGGCGCCATGCCCACCATCATGACCCATGCCGCGGTGCCGCTGGCCGGTGCGCTGATGCTGGGCCGGCACAATATCCCGGTTTCTGTCCTCGCGACTGGTGTCGCCTTTGCGATGCTGCCCGATGCCGATGTGATCGGATTCGCGGTGGGAATCGAATATGCCGATCCTTGGGGGCATCGCGGTGCCACCCATTCGCTGGCGTTTGCGGGAGCAGCGGCATTGCTCGCAGTCGCGCTGTTGCGCCCGGCGAGATACTTGCTGGCCGGGCTGTTCCTGTTCCTGTCCATGGCGTCGCACGGGCTGCTTGACACGCTGACCAATGGCGGCCTGGGTGCCGCGCTGTTCTGGCCCTTCGACGATAGCCGGTTTTTTGCACCCATTACCCCGATTGCCGTATCGCCGATTGGCGTTTCCGACTTTATTTCCGAACGTGGTTTGCGGGTCCTGCAGTCCGAAGCACTGTGGATCTGGACGCCGCTGGCGTTGCTGGCGTTGTCGATCCGGGGAGCTAAGCGATTGGGAGAATGGGAATAAGAAGGGATTTTGGCAAGTGATTACGGCAAAATGGAATGGCGTTACAATCGCGGAAAGCGATGATATCGTAGAAGTAGAAGGCAACCATTATTTTCCGCGGGGAGCGGTTTGGTCGAAATACCTGTTGCACAGCGATACGAAAACGCATTGCCCCTGGAAGGGCGATGCGTCTTATTTCTCGTTGCTGGTCGACGGCGAAACCAACGAAGACGCGGCATGGTTCTATCCGGCGCCCAAGGATGCGGCGGCACAGATCAAGGACCGGGTCGCGTTCTGGAAAGGTGTCGAAGTAGGCTAGCGATGTGGTCCCGCCGGTCCTGGCTTGCCCTGTCGCTGCTGTTTGTGACAGCATGCAGCGGACAGGCGGAACAGGAGGCTGACGCAGCGGGCATGACGACATTGTCGGGCCAACCACCGATCATCATCGCCCATCGCGGCGCGAGCGGCGAGCGGCCCGAGCACACGCTGGCGGCCTATGAACTGGCGATCGAGCAAGGCGCGGACTTCATCGAACCTGACCTGGTGCTGACCAGGGACGGGGTGCTGATCGCCCGGCACGAGAACGAGATCAGCGAGACGACCGATGTCGCCGACCGGCCGGAATTTGCAGATCGCAAAACCACGCGGACGATCGACGGGCAGGAATATACCGGCTGGTTCACCGAGGACTTCACCCTTGAAGAGATCAAGACGCTGCGCGCGCGCGAACGCCTTCCCGAGCTGCGCGCGGCCAACACTCTATATGACGGGCAGTTCGAGGTCCCGACGTTCGAGGAAGTTCTGCAGCTGCTGAAGCAGCACGAGGAGAAGACCGGCAAGCGCATTGGTGTCTATCCTGAAACCAAGCACCCATCCTATTTCGCCGGGATCGGCCTGGCGCACGAGAAACCGCTGCTGGCTCTGCTGGCACAATATGGATTTGATGGCGCCGATGATCCGGTGTTCATCCAGTCGTTCGAGGTTGGCAACCTGCGCGCACTGGACAAGCGGACGGAGGTCCGGCTGGTGCAGCTGGTGGCCTCGCAGGGCGGTCCAGCCGATGTCGGGGGCCAGGATTATGCCAGCATGCTGACCGATGACGGCCTAGCGGACATTGCCGAATATGCAGACGGACTTGGGCCATCAAAGGATCTGATCATCCCGCGCGACCCGGAAGGCAGGCTGGCCGAGCCGACCGACCTCGTTCAGCGCGCCCATGCGGTTGGCCTGGCGCTCCATCCCTGGACCTTCCGGCGCGAAAACTATTTCCTGCCGGCCAATTACAGGAGCAGCGATAATCGTGGTGAAGCCGGAAATCTGGAAGCGGAAATCGAAGCCTATCTGGCGACCGGAATCGATGGCCTGTTCAGCGATAATGTGCCTCAGGCGGTGGCGGCCAGGCCGTAATAGCGTCGCGCGGTGAAGGTGTAGACCGCTACCCCGATCATCATCAGCGCCGTGCCCAGCAGGAACGGCGCGCCAGGGAAGTAGAAACCCTCGCCGTCTGCGTATATCCCGAAAATGGTGGTCATCATCACCGGCCCGAAGATCGAGGTGATGCTGATCGTGCTGGCGACCGCGCCCTGGAGCTCACCCTGTGCGTCTTCGCTGATGCGATTGCTCATCATCTGCTGCATTGCCGGGAAAGCGATGCCGCTGACCGACCCAACAATAATCCCGACATAGACGAACCAGTCATTTGGCGCGAAGGCAAAGCAAAGATAGGCGGGCAATCCGAACAGCAATCCGAACAGGCCGGTGCGCCGGTCGCCAAACTTGCCGATCGACCAGCCGGCGCCGGCGCCCTGCACCATGGCGAGCAATATGCCGTAGAGCGCGATGCTCATGCCGATGGCGAACTTGCTCCATTCGAAGCGCTCGATAAGCCAGTAGGACCAGACAGCAATCTGTGCCTGGCTGGCCAGCTGGAGCATGAAGATCGTGGCGAGGAAACCGAGCACCAGCGGCGTTTTCGACATCTGGATGATGGTGCCGAGTGGATTGGCGCGGGCGATGGTGAAGGCCCGGCGGCTTTCGCGCGGCAGGGTCTCTTTGAGAATCAGCGTCCCTACGGCGCAACCGACAAGTGCGAGTGCGGATGCAAATATGAACGGCAGGCGGTCGCCATATTCGCCTAGGAGGCCGCCCAGCGCAGGCCCCAGGACAAATCCCGCTGCTCCGGCTCCGCCCAATATGCCGAAAAACCGGCCACGGTCTTCGGGACTGGCGACATCGGCAACGCAGCTGTTCGCGGCGGCCCAGCTGGCACCCATGATCCCGGAAATGACCCGGCCGACAAAAAGCCAGGTCAGCGTTGGCGCCCATGCCATGATCGCGTAGTCGATACCCAGCAGGAACAGCGTGGTCAGCAATACCGGACGCCGGCCGAACCGGTCGCTGAGCCCGCCGATGATCGGCGCAAACAGGAATTGCATGATGGCATAGGCGAACAACAACCAGCCGCCGATGACCGCAGCTTCATCGATCGACGCGCCGGTTATGCCCTCGATCAACGACGGCATGACGGGCAATATCAACCCGATCCCCATCATGTCGATGAACACGATGAAGGCGACAAACGGCAATATCGACTGCGGCTGGCGGGCCGTAGACATGGGTGATCTCCAGAAATCGGAAATTGGTGCTGAGTCGTGAGAAGCATGGAAGCTGGCGGAAAAGCCGCTGCAACGCAACTGCTATTCGCTTCAACTGGACGCTGGCCATTACGCGCCGGTGGGGCTAAACCGCTGGCATGTCTACAACCTACAAGCTCGATACGTCCACCAGCCGCGCCAATCCGACACCGAAACCGCGCAAGCGCCTCTCGGTACCGCGGATCCAGGCCCGCAAGGTTGACGGCGTGACCGAAGAACCGGTGGTGATGCTCACTGCCTATACCGCGCGGACGGCGCAGCTGCTCGATGCGCATTGCGACATGCTGCTGGTCGGCGATTCGCTGGCGCAGGTGATCTATGGCCTTGATTCGACCATCCCGGTGACGCTCGAGATGATGTGCAACCACGGCGCCGCGGTGGTGCGCGGCAGTTATCACAGCGTGGTAGTGGTCGACATGCCGTTCGGCTCCTATGAGGCATCGCCGCAACAGGCCTATGAGAGCGCGTCGCGCATCCTCAAGGAAACCGGCGCCGCCGCGGTCAAGCTGGAAGGCGGCGAGGTGATGGCGGAGACCGTCGCCTTCCTGGTGCAGCGCGGGATCCCGGTCGTCGGCCATGTCGGGCTGACACCGCAGGCGATCAACGTGCTCGGCAGTTACGCCGCCCGCGGACGCAGCGATGCCGAAGCCAAGAAAATCGTCGGCGACGCGGTCGCGCTCGACCAGGCCGGCGCCTTCGCCATTGTCCTGGAAGGGGTGCTGGAACCGATCGCGATCGAGGCGACCAAGGCCGTGCAGGCGGTGACGATCGGCATCGGCGCGTCGCCCCAATGCGACGGCCAGGTGCTGGTGACCGAAGACATGCTCGGCATGTTCGAGCGCACGGCGCGATTTGTGAAGCGCTACCACAATATTTCGGAGCAGATCGAGGCGGCTGCCGCGCAATATGCCGACGAAGTGCGCGACCGCAGTTTTCCCGGCCCCGACCAGCTCTACCAGCCGAAATAGTCACCCCATCGGGATGGATTTCACTCGGCGGTGTTCAGCATCTGGAAATGGTCGATAGACTTTTACATTTGCGAAACCGGGCGCTAAAGGACTGCCGATTGACCGGCATGGACAAAAGGCAATGGAAAAGCTGCCTTTTTTGAAGATTTGAGGAAATGGCATTGGCCAAGGACAACGAGAACCCCAAGGAAGAAATCGATCAGGCGCAGAAGGTCTTCCTGCGTGAAGTCGATGATGCGGTGCGCGAGCAGGACCTGCAGAATTTCGTCCAGCGCTATGGCTTGATGATCGGCGCCGTCATCGTCGTCGGCCTGGCATCGCTGGCCGGCTGGATATTCTACAGCAACAGCCAGACCGAACAGGCCGGTTTGCGCAGCGAGGAATATGTCGCCGCGGTGGAGAGCGTTCGGCAGAACAATCTCGACGGTGCGGCGACGGCGCTGGTGGAGCTCGAAACTGCCGACCAGGACGGATATCGCGCCGCCGCGCAGTTGTTGCAGGCGGCCATTGCGCTGGAAAAGGATGATCCGAAAAAGGCGATTGACGGTTATGCGAAGGTCGCCGCCGATGAATCGCTGCCACAGCCATTTCGCGAACTGGCGCTGATCCGCCAGACGGCGACGGAATTTGATGATCTGGAACCACAGCAGGTGGTCGACCGGCTGAAGGTGCTCGCGGTTCCGGGCAACCCGTGGTTCGGCAGTGCCGGAGAGATGGTCGCGATTTCCTATCTGAACATGGAGAAGGACGACCTCGCCGGCCCGCTTTTCGCGCAACTGGCGCAGGACGACAATGTGCCGCAGACCATCCGCTCCCGCGCGGTGCAGATGGCCGGTGTGCAGGGGATTGACGCAGTCGACCTGAACGACGAGGAAATGGATCAGGAAAGCAGCGCACCGGTCGCAGCAAGCGATGCTGAGGGAGAGACGGAAGAATGAAGTTCGGCAAGCAGATAATTGGCAGTTTTGCGGCCGTTGCCCTGTTGTCAGGCTGCGGCATATTGGGTGGCGGCGACGGCGACGACAAGAAGAATACCCCGACCATCGGTGAGCGCACCGCAATTCTGACTGGTGAATCGGGCGCGCAGGTCGATCCTGCTCTGGCGAGTATCTCGGTAATCCTGCCTTCACCTGTCGCCAATGGTGACTGGCCGCAATCGGGCGGCAATGCCAGCAAGTCGATCGGCCATGTTGCCCTGGGCGGCGCCCTGAACCGCGTCTGGACAGCCTCGGTCAATGGTACCAGCAAGCGCGAGCGCCTGGGCGCGGCCCCGGTCGTTGCCGATGGCCGGCTCTATGTGATCGACACCGAGGCGGTGGTGCATGCCTTTGATGCTCAGAATGGCGCGCGTATCTGGTCGACCCAGATTGAAGTGAAGGGCGATGGCAAGGCATCGCGCTTTGGCGGCGGCGTTAGCGTATTCGGCAACCGCGTCTATGCCACCAATGGCGTCGGCGACGTGGTCGCGATGGATGCTGCAAATGGCAGCGAAATCTGGAAGGTCCGGCCGGCCGGCCCGCTGCGCGGATCACCGACGATTTCCAACTCCAATGTCTATGTTATGACGCAGGACAACCAGATCTATGCGCTGAGCATGAATGACGGTTCGGTCCAGTGGAACGAGGCAGGCACGCTCGGCCAGGCGGGCATTTTCGGCGTTGCCGCACCGGCCGCAGGCCAGGGAACCGTGCTCGCCGGCTATTCTTCGGGTGAATTGACCGCCTACCGCTACGAGAATGGCCGCAATCTCTGGAACGATGCACTCGCGCGCACCAGCATCTCGACGTCTGTGTCGACGCTGTCCGATATCGACGCCGACCCGGTGATTGACCGTGGCCGCGTTTTTGCGCTGGGGCAGGGCGGTCGCATGGCGGCCTATGAGCTGGTCACCGGGCAACGTATATGGGAATTGAACATCGCCGGTATTGCGACCCCGATCGTGTCGGGCGAATGGGTATTCGTGCTGACCGATGATGCCAAGCTGCTGTGCATTGCACGCCCCAACGGCAAGGTACGCTGGATCAGCCAATTGGCGGCATTCCGCAATCCGGAGAAGAAGAACCGCCCGATCACCTGGACCGGACCGGTGCTGGCGGGCAATCGCCTGATCGTCGCCAGCACGGAGGGCGACGTCGTTGCTGTCTCACCGGGCGAGGGATCCAGCCAGACCCTGTTCGAACTGAACGACAGCGTGTCGCTGCCGCCGATTGTCGCCAACGGCACGCTCTACATCCTCGACGATAGCGGACGGATTTCCGCCTTTCGCTAGAGCTTCCTGAAAGGAACGGGACCGGTTCAATGCTGCCCACCATCGTCATCGTCGGGCGGCCCAATGTTGGCAAGTCCACCCTGTTCAACCGGCTGGTCGGCAAGAAGCTTGCGCTGGTTGACGACCGCCCCGGCGTGACCCGCGACCGGCGGGAGGGCAAGGCCGAGCTGCTCGGCCTCGAATTCAACATCGTCGATACCGCTGGCTATGAGGACGAGGATGCCAAGAGCCTGCCCGGTCGCATGCGTGCGCAGACCGAACAGGCGGTGGCCGGGGCGCAGCTCGCCCTGTTCGTGATTGACGGCCGCGCCGGCCTGACCCCGCTCGACGAGGAAATCGCGCGCTGGCTGCGCAGCTCGCAGACGCCGGTCGTGCTGCTGGTCAACAAGGCCGAGGGCAGGGCGGCGGAAGCAGGGATACTCGAAAGCTATGCCCTTGGCTTCGGGGACCCCATCCCGTTCAGCGCCGAACATGGCGAAGGCACGGCGGACCTGTTCCAGGCGATCCGGCCCCATCTGGAAGATTTCGAGGCCGATGCCGGGGAAGGATTTGACGAAGAGGACCTGTCTGCGCCGTTGAAGCTTGCCATTGTCGGCCGCCCCAATGCGGGCAAGTCGACCCTGATCAACCGGATGCTCGGCGAGAACCGGCTGATCACCGGGCCGGAAGCCGGCATTACGCGCGACAGCATTACCGTCGACTGGACCTGGCATGACGATGCGTTGTCTGAGGAGGACCAGGCCGATGGCATCACGCCCGATCGCCGCGTTCGCCTGATCGACACGGCGGGCATGCGCAAGCGCGCCAAGGTCAGCGACAAGCTTGAAAAGCTCTCGGTCGCGGATGCCAAGCGCGCGATCGATTTTGCCGAGGTCGTCGTCCTGCTGCTCGACGCCACCAAGGGACTCGAAGCGCAGGACCTGCGGATCGCCGACCAGGTGATCCAGGAAGGCCGCTGCCTGGTGATCGCGATCAACAAGTGGGACGTGGCCGAGAATCCGAGCGAGCTGTTCAACGGCATTCGCGCGGCGCTGGACGATGGCCTGGCGCAGGTGCGCGGCGTACCCCTGATCGCCGTTTCGGCGTTTACGGGCAAGGGCATCGACCAGCTGATGCGCGCTGCCTTCGCGATCCGCAAGACCTGGTCGCAGCGCGTGCCCACCGGCAAGCTCAACCGCTGGTTCGAGGATGCGGTTGCCGAAAACCCGCCCCCGGCCCCTGGCGGCAAGCGGGTCAAGCTGCGCTATATCACCCAGGCCAAGACGCGGCCCCCTTCCTTCGTGATTTTCGGTACGCGGATTGACGAGTTGCCCGAAAGCTACCGCCGCTACCTCGTCAACGGCATTCGCCGCGAACTCGGTTTCGGCGGCGTGCCGGTGCGGCTGATCATCCGGGCGCCGAAAAATCCGTTTCACGAAAAAGAGTGAAATTCAAAAGGCTTGCCGGGAAAAGCGGGTGAGCATGGTTAATTATTGTTGAACGCGTAACGAAGTGTTTACCTCCGATGCGGTATTTTCACTGTGCCGGGCATGTTTGGGCCGCGGCTAGTGGGAACGGTCAAATGATGAATTCTGACGGCGATCTGATCGACTGGGCGGTTTACACCGAAACCCGCACCGCGCTTGGCGCAGATTTCGTGCGTATCCTGGGTTACTTCCGGGAAGATGGCAGCAAGTCGGTAAACCAGATCGAGACGGCCATGGGCGAACATAATGCCGCGGCGATGGTGATGCCTGCCCATACGCTGAAAGGCGAAGCCAGCCAGTTTGGCGCCGTGCAACTCGCCGCCGCAGCTGAAACGATCGAAATGACCGCCCGCACCTGTGTCGAGCATCACGAGACGCCCGAAGAAGTGATCGAACTGGTCGCGGCGCTGCGGCCGATGTTCGAGGAAACTCTGTCGCTGCTCGAACTCGACACAAGCCCGCTCGTGCACCGGCAGATGGGCGGCCTCGACCGGAAATTCGGCTAGGTCGGCGCCGCAGCTTCCGTTTCCATTGGTAATGTTGTCGGCAAGTCCGCGATATCAGCCTTGCGGCACGTCTGACTGCATCTGGATATAATTCTCGATTCCCATCCGCTCGATCAGGTCGAACTGCTGTTCCAGCACGTCCAGATGGTGCTCCTCGCTTTGCAGTATCGATGCGAACAGGTCGCGGCTGACATAATCCTTGACCGATTCGCAATAGGCGATGGCTTCCTTGAGCATCGGGATCGCCTCGTGCTCCAGTTCCAGGTCGGCCTTCAGGATCTCCTCCACGGATTCTCCGATCTTCAAGCGCCCCAGCAGCTGGAAATTGGGCAAGCCGTCGAGGAAGAAGATGCGTTCGGCCAGCTGGTCGGCATGCTTCATCTCGTCGATCGATTCGGTCCGTTCAAACTCGGCGAGCTTGGCAACGCCCCAATTGTCGAGCATCCGGTAATGCAACCAGTACTGGTTGATCGCCGTCAGTTCATTCTTCAGCGCTTCGTTCAATAAATCGATGACTTTGGGATCACCCTTCATGGCAGCGTCCTTCCCTGTGGCTGGCCGGTTAAACTATGGCCGCGATATACATCAGGAAACACGCAATAAAAAGGTCTGTTCCGATAGAAAATGTAATTATTTCAATAATTTGCTAAAGAGAATGCTAAGCGCTTGCAACTTCCGACTTGATGATCGTTTCTGCAAATGCGAGGCACTGTCCACATTTCGGTTTGCGGCCAAGCTGGGCATAGACCGCGCTGGGCTTCTCTGCACCGCTGCGAACCGCGGCCCGCAGGTCTTTTTCCTTAATCGCGTTGCAGACACAAACGACCATATCATCTCCTTGTGAGACCGTAATAGCGCTAATGATAATAGATCGCAATAGCAAATATTGGGTAAATATGTTTTTCCGGGTCCGTTCCGAAATATGTTGGCTTGGCCGGGCGGGCTGCTAAGCAACATCAATGAACAAGACATCGAAATCATTTTTGTTGCTGGCGCTCGCGGGCCTAGCCGCTTCTGTCCCGGCTAAGGCTGTCCCGGACATCACCGAAGTTGAAGCCGTTGAATCGGTTTCGGCATCTGGCGAAATTGATATTCCGGAATTCTGGAAGGTGATGGAAAGCGAACTGGAATCCGAACTGGCCAGTTTCAGAACCGAGCTCAGCGCGGCGTTTGATTCAGAATTGGGCCGCGTCGCAGAGCCCGAGCCCGATTGGAATGTGAACGCGCTGGATGTCGAGGTACATCTTTCCCAACTCGACGGCGGCATCAGGGGCAACGGGTTACTGCATCTTGGTGATATGCCGATGCTTGAATTTTACGACGGCGTCTCGGCGAGTATCCTCGAGGACTGGGAACTGGTCTATGAAGGAGCGCAATCAAAATCCCCGCTGAAATCCAAATCGGGCATATTCACTGCGATCAGCCCACGTCACGTGCTGTTCGGGCATGATGACGATCTGGAACGGCTTGGGAATGCCTATTGCCTGACGCATCCGATTGAGGAAGCAAAGCAGTATTTCCAGATTTTCAGGGATAGCCGCTTCGAATTTGATCCCGACAATGAGGAAGATCTGGATGCCGAGGCCCAGGCTATTTTCATCGCCGAACTGTTTTCGGCAATCCGCCTGCCCGAGTTTTGCGCGATCTACCGCGAAATCGAAGATTCGCAATTGGTCAGCCTGGCCTATCTGCGCGACGGTCGAGCGCTTTCGTTTCTCAACGAAGATCCTGACAAGATCGCGATTGTCCAGGACTTTGACCTGCGAACACAGCTGCTTGCACGATATGACTCGTCCTTTTGGGAACAGATGAAAGGAGAAGGGGAAGCAGAATCCCCGGCGACCGAAACCGACGACTAGCGTAGCCGCATCGGCTGCAATTCCATGCGTGCAAGGCTGCGCCAGAGCCATTCGAGCGGGCCGTAACGCAGCCGCACCAGCCAGGGCTTCGACCAAAGCAGCATCAGGATCCAGGTGCCGATCACGACGAGGTGCAGTTCAAACCGTCCCACCTGTTCGAAATAGCCGAGCCCCCAGCCATAGAATATGAAGGTCATGAGGATGCTCGTTCCGAGATAATTGGAAAAGGCGGCACGGCCGGCCGCGGCGACCCGGTGCAGCAGGCCATTGCTGGCAAAGCGCTCGATGACGAGGATCAGCAGCGCCGCGTAGCCGATGATCATCAACAGCCGCGGCGGCATGGCCCACGCCTGTGTGACGTTCATCAACCAGATCATGTTGAACTGCTGCATATAGGCAAAGGTGGCAAGACAGGCGAAGACCAGCAAACCGACAAGCGTCATCCAGGTCGCGATCTTCACGTAGGTCTCACGAGCCATCTGACCGAGCAGGAAGCCGTTCTTGTAAAGCCCCATGCCGATCATCATCAGCGGTATCGTCTCGATCGGGACGAGCATCAGGTTCTGCAGGGGTCGCATCGCCCGCTCGCTCATCGTGTAGGCGACGATCTCCGTATAGCTGCCACGATACACGGCAGTCTCGGCGGCGACGTCCTCCGGTCGTCCGCCAAGTTCCTTGTAGACCTCTGCCAGTTCCTCGAGCAGTTCGGCCGGGGCATTGGGCTGGCTCGCGGCGTTGAGCAGGAAAAGCATGGTCGCCATACCGGCGATCATCAACAGCGCGCCGGCCATATAGGCGATCACGCCCCACTTGATCAGCCGCTGTGCGCTCCAGTTGCGAAACAGGAACAAGAGGCATCCCGCGCCGGCATAGAGGAACAATATGTCACCGAACCATATGAAGTAGAAATGGGCGATGCCGAACAGTGCCATCCACAACATGCTCAGATAGTGGACCTTTGCCGCCGATTGCCCGCTGGCCACGGCGCGTTCGATCACCAGTGCGGTGCTGGCCCCGAACAGCAACGAGAATAGGCCGCGCATCTTGCCGTCGAACAGGACGAAATTCACCGCCCAGCTGGCAATGTCCAGATTGCTCGTGTTGGATGTCGCCAGGGGGTTCACGAACGACATTTCGGGCTGGGCAAAGGCGGCGATGTTGATCGCCAATATGCCCATGACGGCAAATCCGCGCAGTGCGTCCATCTCGAGATAACGTTGTGACGCACTCATCCTGTCCCTCCTGCTGTATTATATGTATACTACAGCCACGAGGTGATCTGGTCCAGTGGTTTCTTTATCGTGGCATGGACCGGAATGGTCGCATCTGCAGCCGGTTTGCCGACCACCAATACCATCATCGGTTTCTCATGTGCCGGGCGGTCGCACAGCTCGTTGAGGAATTTCATCGGGTTGGGCGTGTGGGTCAGCGTGGCCAGCCCGGCATCATGGAGCGCCGTGATCAACATGCCGGTGGCAATGCCGACGCTCTCGTTCACATAGTAGTTCTGCTTCAGTTCGCCGGGATGCATGCCACCCTTTCGCTGGCCGAATATGACGATGAGATAGGGCGCGATCTCGAGGAATGGCTTGTCGGCATCGGTGCCGAGCGGTTCCAGCGCCGCGAGCCACTCGTCGCTCGCCTTGCTCGCGTAAAAATCGCGTTCTTCCTGCTCGGCCGCGGCGCGCAGCGCGGTTTTCTTTTCCGCCGATTCGATCACGGCAAAATGCCAGGGCTGGTGATTGGCCCCATTGGGCGCAGTCCCGGCGGCCAGGATGGCATTTTCGATCACCGCGCGCGGAACCGGCTCGTCGCTGAAGTAGCGACAGGTCCGTCGGGTTTTCAGTGCCTCATAGAATTGGCGCGACCGGGCAATCCGCTCGTCGTCCGAAAAATCGGGCAGCTCCGTATATGGCAGGGTGTCGTGCGGTTTCATCAATGCGCCTCCCGATGCGGTGATGGCTTGCGATAGCGAAGCGACTGGCACGAGAAAAGTGCAATAAATCTATTGACATTAATGTCAGTAATGGGCATTGGCAGGCTATGGAAATGAAACACCAATTTGCCGCCAATGACTCCGAGTCATTGCAAGTCCACCCGGAACGCCCGGAAGCCCGCTTTCGCCCGTTCAAGGCGCTGCATCACTTTCGCGAGCTGCTGAAGGACAAGGAAGACACCGAGCAGGTTTTCCACATTTTCGAGGCTTTGCCGCGGCGCAATTTCCGCAAGGAAGCTCTGGCCTTTTCGAACAGCGAAAAAGGTGAATCCATCCGCGGTCAGGAACCTTACCTGCCCGATATCCTTGATGACCATGAACGGCTCCGCGCCATGCCGGAAGGCAGTCTGGCGCATGCCTATTGCGATTTCATGGAGCAGGAAGGTTTGAGCGCCGCCGGTCTCGTCGCAGAGTTCGACAAGTTCCACGCGCGCAAATATGGCGACCTGGTCGAATGGTACGGCAATCGCCAGCGTGACACCCATGACCTGCTGCACGTGCTAACCGGCTATGGCCGCGACGCGCTAGGCGAGCAATGTGTTCTCGCCTTCACCTATGGCCAGAGCCCGGCGCCGGCGCACCTGTTCATCGCCTATCTCGGCGGGCTGAATCTCAAGAAGACGATCAAGAGCAAGGCTGCGGTTTTCAAGGCGATCACGCAGGCCCGCAAGATGGGCCGCGCCTGCCCGCGCATCACCGAGGAATCGATTCTCGACATGCTCGCACGTCCGCTCGATGAGCTGCGCCGGGAAATGAACATCGAGACGCCGACGGCCTATCTCGCAGCGCACGAAACCTACCGTTCCGAGGGTATTGATCCCTACGACCTGCTGGGAGAAAACAAGGCTGTTGCCGCCTGATCGGCCGCCCGGCCTACTCCCGTATTCTCGATCCGCGAACCGATTCGCCTTCTATCTTGCGCAATAGCTGATCCTGCGATTCGACAGTTTTCTGCTGGGTGCTGACCGAAGACTGGATCTTCTGTTGCGCCAGGTCGAGATTGCGTGAGGACAATTCGATATCCCGGCGAATTGCCATGGCATCGCGGCGCACTTCCGGATTGCGGGCGATCAGCGCGTCGACCTTTTCCAGCGTCTGCTGCACTTCCTGTTCGGACTTGGCGACTTCTTGCTGCGCGGCTTCGGCCTGTGCCAGCGCCGCCTCGGTCTGTTGCTTGGCCTCTTCCACCTGTCGCTTGAATTCGATGCCGAAGGCCGAGCCACCGACGATACCCGCAGCGTCAAGCCGGTCACCGACCGCGTGCGGGAAGAATACCAGTCCACCCAATATGCCGATCAGGCAAATATCGCGTGCCAGTCCGAAGGCGTTCTTGCTTGCCTCTGTCCAATGGAGTTCTGCCATGTCTCGCTCCTGTTCCATGTTGAAAGAGCGACCCGGTCTTTTGTGTGCATTATACCCGATTTTGGCGGGTTTTTCGAGCGTCAGCGGATTCCGGTTCGAATCCCGGATTCGTCGTGTTGCTGATCCTCGGCCTGAAGGAGCGCTGCTATGGTGTTTTCCAGACGCTTTGCCAATTGCTCGGGTGATCCTGCCACGCGCCCCTGTATCCAGTTCCTGAGGCCCGCCATGAACGTGCCCGCCGCCAGTATCGACTGCAGCTTGCGGCCCGGATGATCGGGTAAGCGCAATTCAAATTGCCGCGCCAGCATGGCTTCTGCCTGCTCGCCCCGGGCGCCCGTCAGCATCTCCCTCGCAAGCTGGCGGTTTTGCCAGATGTGGTCCATGTACCATGTGAGGTCGAGATCCTCGTCACGCTCGACCAGCGATCGGCTGATCTGCCCCAGCAGGCCGGCGAGGCTTTCATGCAAAAGCGCTTCGACGCCATCAAAATAGTCATAGAATGTCGACCGCGAGATCTCGGCTTCGGCGATGATCTCCGCGACTTTCGGCCGGGGCGCATCACCCTCGAGCAGCAACCGGTTGAATATCTCGACCAGCCGCGCCCGGGTCGCGATCCTTGTATCGGACTTTTCGCCGTGATTGTTCATTGCGTGTGTCATGCGAACCGGGCCATCTCCATTCCAGGAATGGCGGAGGGATAACAATGAACAGTGAATTTGGGCAAGACATGAAAGCTGCAGGATGGATACTTG
>JAAUYH010023599.1_pt1 | contig 17217 bp, 21 predicted proteins | sample 7278061 | NCBI WGS metagenome assembly JAAUYH01 (sample SAMN14350203, study PRJNA611818) | marine sediment metagenome | isolation source: surface marine sediment (0.6m) | place: French Polynesia: Moorea | collected 2018-08 | reverse complement strand
CGCTTCGTCAATCTCCGCACGGTCGTCCAGCCGTGTCACGCGGCGGGAAATGTCGGCGAGGTCGTCCGACGAGGCCGCGATCACGCCCCAGTGGCGGTCGTCGAGTGCGCGCAGCGCCGCATCGCGGCTGGAGATGATCTCGTCCGGCTCCAGCGCGATGCCGAGGCGGTCGAACTTTGCGATGGCACCGGCCTTGGCGGTGCTCGCAGCATTCGTCAGCACCCGGATTTCGCACCCCGCCGCGCGCAGTTGATTTAACCGCCGGTCCGCCCCCGGGATCAGCGCCTCTCCGACATTCAGCACACCGAAGGCGTCGAAGACGAAGGCGTCGATCTCTCCGACGAGTTCCAGAAGTGAGCCGATTCTGCGTGAGGGTGGTCCGATGACGGCCTTTGGAAGGCGGTGCCGGATTTCCTCGTAACGGTCGAAAATCCTGCCCGCGTCGTCCATGCGTTCCCCTTGGCGATCCGCGTGTTCGGGTACAAGTCCGAAACCCGTCAGATGATGGCTCCGCGCACCTTGGCCGACACCCATTCGCTCAGCACCACTGCGGCGAGGATCACGATCAGGATCAGGCTGACCTGCGGCCAGGCGAGAACATTCAGCGAGGCCGATAGCTGCAACCCGATGCCGCCGGCGCCGACAAGGCCCAGCACCGTCGACTCGCGGATGTTGATGTCCCAGCGGAACACGGCGATGCCGGCGAAGGCGGGCAGGATCTGCGGAACGATGCCGTAAGCCATCACCTGCCAGCGCGAGGCGCCCGTGGCGGTGATCGCCTCGACCTGCGTGGCGTCGATTTCCTCGATCGCTTCGTACAAGAGCTTGGCGCAGAAGCCGATGGACCGGATCGCGATCGCGATAATTCCGGCGAATACGCCCGGCCCGATGATCGCGATCAAGAGCAGCGCCCAGATCAGCGAGTTGATCGAGCGGGTCGATACGATAATCAAGAGCGCGATGGGACGGACGAACAGTGCCGAGGGCGTGGTGTTGCGCGCCGCCAGGAACGCCACCGGCACCGCGAGGCACAACGCGATGATCGTGCCCATCGTGGCGATGTTCAGCGTGTCCCAGATCGGGCGGCCCAGTTGCGTGATGTATTCCCAGCGCGGCGGGGTGGCGCGCGTCCAGATATCGTTGGCGATGCGCGGGGCGTCCCAGACGAAGAACCACGTCGTCGCCTCGGATATCCGCTGCCAGCAATACATGAAAACAGCGAAGCCGATCAGCCACCCGGCCCAAAGAACCAGCGACTGGCCTGTCGTGCGTTTGCGCCAGACCGCGACGCCGGTTTTGTCCGAGACCGGCATTACTGCACCTTCGCCCGGATGATGCCGCTGAGATATTCCAGCGCCATCACGATGACGATGATCAGGATCAAGATCGCCGCCGCCGTGTCGTATTCGTAGCGGTCGAAGGCGGTGTTCAGCGTGGCCCCGATACCGCCCGCGCCGACCAGGCCCAGGATCGCGCTTTCGCGGAAATTGATGTCGATGCGGTACATCGAAAGCCCGATCAGCCGCGGCATCACCTGGGGCTGAACGCCGTAGTTGATCCATTGCATCCAACTGGCGCCGCTGGCCCGGATCGCCTCTGCCTGCACCCGGTCCATCGACTCGATGTCTTCCGCCAGCAGCTTCGACAGGAAGCCGATGGTCGCGAAGCTGAGGGTGAGGAAGCCCGCGAGCGGACCGAAACCGAAGATCGCCACAAGCAGGATCGCCACGATGATTTCCTGCAGCGCACGGCTGACCGCGACGATGCCGCGGCAGATCATGTAGACGGGCAGGGGGGCGATGTTGCGCGCGGCCCCAAGGCCGATCGGAATCGAAATCAGGATGCCCACGACCGAGGCCGCCACCGTCATGATCAGGCTTTCGACCATGCCCTCCCAGATGTCGCTGCCCCGGCCGAAGAAATCGGGGCTGGTGAAGGCGAGGACGAACTGCCAACCGCGGTCCAATCCTTCGTAGACCCGCGACCAGTTGACTTCGACCGTCATGTAGGACGCGATCAGGTAGACGATGAACCCCGCCCATAACAGCCAGCGCAGCCAGGGCCGACGTATGAGGCGCGGCTTGCGCCAGCGCCGGCCAAGCATGTCGTCAAGCTCTCGGTGCGTGTGCAGGACGTCGGCGGCGAAGGTGGTCATTCCGCTGCGACCTCTCCATTGTCGTCTTCGTCCTCGACCCTCTGGATCGTCGCCTCCCAGTCCTCTTCGCCGTAGATCTGGGTCAGCACGTCGGGGGTCAGTTGGTCGGGGCTGCCATCGAAGACGATGCTGCCAAGTTCCAACCCAATTACGCGCTGCACGAACATCTGCGCCAGCGCCACATCGTGGATGTTGATGATCGCCGCGAGGCCGCGTTCCTGGCAAAGCTCGACGATCAGCCGCATGATCTGGCGGCTTGTCTTCGGATCGAGGCTGGCGGTGGGCTCGTCTACCAGCAAGAGCTTGGGATCCTGGATCAGCGCGCGGCAGATGCCGACCCGCTGACGCTGGCCGCCGCTGAGCTCATCGGCGCGTTTGTCGGCCATATGCAAAAGGCCCACCCGATCGAGCAGCCGGAACGCCTCGTCGACGTCCCTTTGCGGATAGCGACGCAGCAGGCTGCGCCAGAAGCCCACATAGCCAAGGCGACCCGACAGCACGTTTTCCATCACCGTCAGCCGTTCGACCAGCGCGTATTCCTGAAAGATCATGCCCATGCGGCGCCGGGCCTTGCGCAGGCCGCGCTGCGACAGCGAGGTCAGTTCCGTATCCCCCAGCCACGCCTTGCCCTCGGTCGGCTCCACCAGCCGGTTGACGCAGCGGATCAGGGTCGACTTGCCGGCGCCTGACGGACCGATCAACGCCAGAACCTGGCCCTCGGGGATATCCAGGTCGACCCCCTTTAGCGCCTTGTCGCCGGTCTTGTAGGTCTTGGTCAGCTTCTCAAGCCGCAGCATGGCCGCTCCTGTCTCGCAGGGGTCCGTCGAAAGACGCGTGGAGAAGGGCGAGCGACCGGTGGGCTGGCCGCTCGCGGGATCGTTTCATTCGCAGGCGTAGCTTACGCCGTTGGCCGCGTCGATCTTGCGGATCACTTCCCAGAATTCCTGATAGGTCATTTCCAGGAACTGGCCTTCATTCGATTTCGAGAACTCCGCCTCAAGCGTGGTTCCCTCCCATTCGAAGCTGAAGAACGCGTTGCGAATGCTCTCCTGCAACTCGGGCGTTAGGTTGTAGACCGTGCCGAAGCCCGTGGTGGGGAAGGTCTGCGACTTGTAGATCGTGATGACGTCCCCTTCGTTGATGACGTCACGGCTGATCATGCGCGCCTTGACCGAGTTGGCGATCGAGGCCGCCAGATAATCCTTGTTGGCCACGCCCAGGATCGAGTTGTCGTGCTTGCCCGAAAACACCGGCTCGAAATCACGCTCGGGGATCATGTCGTAATCGGCCTTCAGAATCGCGGAGGGGGCCTTGAAGCCCGAGTTCGAGGTGGGCGAGGTGAAGGCTAGCTGCTTGCCGCGGATGTCCTCGACCTTCTCGATTCCTGATCCCGGGTAGGTGATGATCTCCATCTCGTAGCCGAAGTTGCCGTCTTTCGATGCCATGATGGTGAACGGGCGGAAGCCTGCACAGTTCACCGCCAGCGGATTCGAGCCGGTGTTGAACCCGGCGATGTGCAGGCGGCCAGAGCGCATCGCCTCGATTTGGGCGGCGTTGTTCTGCACCGGGAAGAACACCACGTCCTTGCCGGTCTCGGCCTCGAGATGCGTCAGGAAATCGGACCAGGCGGTCTTGTAGACGGCCGGGTCTTCGACCGGGGTATAGGCGAAGATCAGTGTGTCAGGATCGATCTGCTCCGCCGGATCGGTGGGAATATCGGCGATCAGATCGCCGTCGACGTCGCAGAACCGGTCATCGAGATCGCCGCGCGGGCAATCCTGCGCTTGCGCCATCTCCGTAGCGAAGATGACGGCGCCCGAAAACGCCGCGAGTGCGGTCATTCGTGCCAAGAAATTCATTCGTTCCTCCCGGTTTTTTTGTCGCGTATCCGCGATGACGAAACCATAGCCATGGATGCCAGAGAAGGACAATTCATTTCGGGCGGCGAATGACCGGATGGTTTCGCAGATCCCCGACAAATGACAGGGGCGCGTTGACGTCGACCGCAAGAATGAGAACAGGGTCTTTGTCACTAAGCCCCAAAGCATCCGTACTGGGCCATCACGGTTGTTCCTTAGAATAACCCGGCGAACCGGTCGCAACCGGCGAACGGTGTCCGTTCGATGTCGATCCGCACAGCTGGGCTGACAAATGGAAAGACACACGCGGACTTGCTTTGCAGGCTTTCGGCGGCTCTTGCCTTACAGTCAGAAGCGTTCTCCTGTATTTGTCCGTCACAGCGCTGGGTGCTCAGAGGGAGTTCCTTATCCAATCTTCCAGTCGTTCTCCGAAGCCTACATGTTCGGCGACCAGAACAAGCGCGGGCACGGGTGCGACGGCGATCGCGACACAGGCCAGGAACGCCGGAAAGGATAATGCCCGGCTATAACCGATCGCCATTGCGATGCCGCCCCCGCCGCCGATGACGATGCTGCCCGGCATGTTGATCAGCGCGATGACGGCAAGCCATCGAAAGCGCATTAGCGGTTGGATCCATCGCTGATTGCGCAATTGTCCCGCTAACACATCCAGGTCGTCCGAGGTTGGAGGTTCGTTCCCGGGCGGCGTATGGTTCCGGAATCGGTAAGCAAGGCGTCCGGCGGCAAAGGCCACCGACAGTGCCAAGACCGTCGCGATATAGACCGGCCATGCCATGGCGGCACCGAAGATAACGAGGAGTGCGAGGCCGATCTCGGCCCCCGGCACGAAGGGGATCATAAGCAGCACGACGTAGATGAGAAGGAATACCCAACCGGTAATACGCGATGCCTTCGTCTGTTCCGACAATGTGGCCAGCAAGGGCGTCAAGTCCAGCTTGATCGCTGCGACGGCAGCGCCCGCGGCGAGCAGAACCAACATACAGGCAAGCAGGGGCCGCCGTGGGCGCCGTGCGCCGGATGCCGCGCCGGGGGTGCATCTCGAAGCCAGGTGGCTGCTCATGACGAAGCATGCTCCGAGTGGTCGGCCGGCCACCGCCAAGCGATCCAGGAAATGGTTGCCAGGGCGCAGAAAGCGACCGAGAAATGCAGGACGTCGTCCATGTCCGTGGGCGGCGCCATCAGGGCGGGCCCACCGGTGAACACGACCCCGAAGGCGCTTGCCGGCCGCAACCAGCGGCGATCCAGTACGAGAGACAACAGCACCATCGAGATCAGCACGAGGGCGAAGAAACCGCCCATAAGCATCAGTTCATCCGTGATCAACGTGCCGTTGTAGTAGCCCGTCAGCAGCATCTCGAGATGAGATTTCAAAACCATCTGGTGGATGTCGCGGAAGATGATGTTCAGCAGGATGAACAACCAGAGCGCAGACAGAAGCGTGTGTGGATCGAGCTTTCGCATGTGGATTTCTTTCTTCGATACTTGTGGGTCTGGACTGCATGCAGTCCACGGATCATGGCGAAGAGGAGATCGCGGCACTCGATCTGGCTGGAGCAACTGCGCGGCGGATCAGGATTTCGGCGGCCGCGATATTGATCAGCCATGCGAGCAGCATCAGGACATCTCTGGGAAATCCGACTAGTTCGGTGCCGAAGAAGGCCATAGCGACGACGAAAAGAGCGGTTTGCGTGGATGCGCCCTGGCCGATTGCGTAGGCGCGCAGCATGGCGGCACGGTGCCCGCCGACGTTCCGGGACCGGATCTCGACCACAGCCCAGGCAATGAAACCCAGCATCGCGAGGCTAAGCAGGGTCCGGGCCCAGTAGAGCAAGGGCCCTTGCAGAGCATCGGGGAAGTCGAAGAGCAAAGTCATCCAGAGCCCGGTGAGTGCGCTGATGCATCCCGAAGCCGCAACGATGCGCCCCAAGGTTCGGTGTAGCGCCGTGCGATGGTGCTGCAGGCTCGGCAGGAACTGAAACGCCCCAAGGAGGCAGAAGAGCGAGCTACCGAGGATATGGAGGACGATCGGCGCGGGGTCGATAGTCGCGCGTGGGTTCGCCGGGACCACAGCAGGGCCACCGAGAAGCTCGGGGATGCGCAGCAAGCCGACGACGGCCGGGATGAAGGAGTAGACGAGAATGGCAGCGAGAAGCGACCATTCGCCTCGGGTCAGAATTTTCATTTCGTGAGCTCGTTTTTCTTTGTGCCCGCAGCTTCTGGCACGCAGGCTTTTGGCGACAATGGCGTATCGGTTTTCGATCAGACCGGGCGCTGGGCGACGATGAAGGGGTTCAGTCGTCCTTTGCCAAAGAACCGGCATTCAAGCAGGTCGAACCCTGCGTGAACCAGAGCGCGGCTCAGCTCCGCTTTGCTCAAGGTGGCGACGGGCGGCGCCACGCCGATCAGGCCAAGGGCGCGTACGAACAGGCGCAGGGCTGCGTTTGCGTCGCCAAGGCATACCGTTTTCGTCAGAAGCAGACCGCCGGGCTTCAATTGGTCATGCACCGAGCGCAGAACCGACGGCACATCTTGCACGAGATGGAGCAGACTAAACGCCATGACGACGTCGAAAGGTGCCCCGGGCTGGATGTCTTCCGCATCGGCCCTCACGAAACGCACGTTGGCTATTCCCGCGGCGGCTCTTTTTCTTTCGGCAATGTCAATCATCGCGCGCGAGAAGTCGGTCGCGGTGATCTTGGTTACGGCCGGGGCGAGCCTGAGGGCCGTGCTGCCGGTTCCACATCCGACTTCGAGAACCCTGTGCTCGGCGCGCAGCGCCGCGCGGATACGGGCCAGTTTTTCCTCGTAGGCCGCGGGGTCTGCGACGGGCTTCTTGGCGTATTTCTCGGCGATGTTGTCCCAGAACGGGTGTGGGTGATTGGGTAGAAAGACAGTTTGCATTGTGGGTCTCCTGGTCTGGAGACTGTCTAGCTGTGCGTTGAGAAATGGTAGATTGCCGATTTATCTACATTTGATATACGCCCGTGCATGAACTGGCAGGCTGTCTCGTTCGACTGGAACCAGATTCGTGCCTTCCTCGCGACGGCCGAGGAGGGGTCGTTCAGTGGCGCGGCACGTGTCTTGAGAACGACCCAGCCGACGATTGGCCGGCAGATCGGTGCGCTGGAGCAGGCGCTTGGGGTGACGCTGGTCGAGCGTAGCGTCCGGGGCCTGACACTGACCGAGGCGGGCCGCGACCTTTTGGACCACGTCCGTGCAATGGGCGAGGCCGCGACGCTCATCTCGATGGTGGCCGACGGAAAATCGCAGGATGTCGTCGGCGAGGTTACGGTCACGGGAACGGACTTGCTGTCCGCCGTGATCCTGCCCGGGGTGCTCAGGCCCCTGCGGAAATCCGCGCCTGGTATCCGGGTTCGCATCCTCGCCTCGAGCGATGTGCAGAATCTGACGCAGCGCGACGCCGACATCGCGATCCGCCACGTACGGCCGGAGCAGCCCGACCTTATCGCGCGCCATCTCGGCGACTTTCGGGCGAATCTCTATGCCGCTTCGGGCTATCTCGACCGTGCGGGCCGACCGCGCACTTCGCGCGACGTCGCCGATCACGATTTCGTCGGCAATGCCGACCCTGAACGCCTGATGGGTCCGTTGCACAACATGGGCGTTCCCGTCCGACCGGAGAGCTTTGTCATGTCCAGCGAAAGCGGTGTCGTCGCCTGGGAGCTCGTGAAAGCGGGCTATGGCGTCTCGATGCAGCCCGAGGCGCTGGGCGATGCCGAGTCCGGTGTCGAGAAGGTCTTGTCCGATTTCCCCTCATTGGAGTTCCCAGTCTGGCTTGTCACTCATCGGGAACTTCAGACCAGCCGTCGCATCCGGATCGTCTTCGATATCCTGGCCCGTGGCCTGAAAGAGTGGATCGGGCGCCGGAGTGGCGGCGCTTGACAGAACGCAAGGCCCGATCCACTCCGGCGTGAGGCAACAGACGCCTGCCGCCCGCCGACATATCGTCACGGTGAAGTTCTGCAGCAGACAATCTTCGTCATTCTCGGCACCAGTCGCGCGGATGGTAAAGCGGGCCCCGTCCAGTCCTTGCGCGACTTGAGCCAAGACGAAAACGGGGCCATGTCGTCCCAAACCAATACCTTTCTGAACGGGCCGCTCGGCCCAGTCCACGTTCGGACCGCGCTTCCGATCCTTTTCGTGATGGGCATGAACGGCCTGCTCGCCGTCGTCGATGCACTGTTCCTGGGACATTTCGCCGACGCGCAAGCGCTGGCAGCCGTCACACTGATGTTCCCGCTCTACATGTTGATTGTCGCGCTGGCCGCGCTGGTCTCTTCCAGCATGTCGAGCATCCTCGCCCGTCAACTTGGCGCATGACGAGTGCAAGAGGCGCGCGCCACGTTCGCCGGTGCGTACGGTCTGGCCATCATCATCGGGCTGGCCTTGATCGGGCTGTTGCTCGTCTTCGGTGGGCCCGTTGCCCTGCTTGCCGCGGGCGGATCCGAGCCTTTGGCCGAGACGGGGTTGATATACTTCCGCACACCGTGTTCGCTTCACCTCTGAGCTTCTTGCTGTCGGTCAATTCTGATGCCCTGCGCAACGAGGGGCGGGTGATGTTCATGGCGGCGGTGAGCCTTTTCGTGCCGGATCGGATCGGCCTTCGTTTCGGACCCTGTCGTCATGGCGGAGGTCGCGTGCATCCTGCCAATCATCTCGGCCGGCTTCTTCGCCGCGGGTCCGCTCATGATGATCGCCATGCATTTCCAGGCCATCGGGGATACCGGCCGCGCGGCGATCCTCGGGTTGTCGAAACCCTATCTATTCGCGATGCCGCTGACCTTCGCGTTGGCGAGTGCAGTGGGCGAGCCTGGTATCTGGCTGGCGGCGCCTGTCGCGGAGGGTCTGCTTGTCGGGCTGAACGCCCTCATCCTGATGCAGCTGGCGCGAAAGCGATCCCTGCGGTGGGGTCTCTTTACGACCGCGGAGGTGCGGACATGAAACGAAACCTGCCAACGATCGCGCAGGCGAAGCGGGACGCGAAATGGCTGCGCGAAACTCTCGGCGCGGGCGGCGGCGAAATCAGTCACGCACAGGCGCTCGAGCGGGTCGCGCACCGGCACGGCTTCCGCGACTGGAATGCTCTTCAAGCAACCATTCGCGATCAGCCGCCGCGCGGTTGGATCGCCGGGGGTCGCGTCACTGGCCGCTACCTGACACAGCCCTTCGCGGCGACCGTACTCTCGGCCGACCAGCTTCGGCCGGGTTGGTTCCGGCTTGTGCTCGATTTCGACGAGGCGGTGGACGTCGTGCGCTTCGAAAGCTTCTCGAACCTGCGCAAGCAGGTTCGCGTGGTTGTCGGCCCCGAGGGGCATTCGAAGGAGCGGACGTCGGATGGGACGCCCCATGTCGAACTCGAACTGTGAAGCCCGAAGAGGGTCCCCTCTGGTACTACCCAAGCCCTGCAACGCGGTGACCCTCCACCCAGGCAACTTTGCGCGACATGCCGCGGCCATCCGCGCGGTCACGCGTCTGGCAGGAAGTTCGATGAACCATGAGCTGATCTTTTCTCTCGCGGGGGTGTTGGCGATGGAGGGGTGGGTACATCTCTTCGCCTTCGACCTGTTGGTCGGCGCATGGATCTGTCGTGATGGGCGTCGCGATGGCGAGCGTTTCTATCTGATCGTACTTCGCCTGCCCGTGATCCTTCTACTCGGACCAGCGGGTTTTCTGCTGTTCCAAGTTGTCCGGGCCATTCTCAGCGTGACGGGTGCTGGGGAAGATTGAAACCCACGAATGCGCGTTTCAATTGGGGCGGGTGTCACATCCGGCCGATCTTGATCGTCAATAGCGTGTCACACGCAGAAATGGACGGACCGATGAAAGACACATCCAACGTGATCGCCTACGAACAGCACCAGCCCGCGCTTTATGCGCATCTTTGCAGGACGCATGTCATGATGGCCGAACTCGGCTTGGATCATGCGTTGTCGACGCTGATCGAGTCACGGGCGTCGCAAATCAACCAATGCGCCTATTGCGCGAACATGCATTTCGAGCAGACCCGAAAGGTCGGCGTGGCGCAGGAGAAGCTGGACCAGCTGACCGTCTGGCGCGAGGCGCAGGTTTTCTCGGCGGTGGAACGGGCGGCTCTCGCTTGGACCGAGGCTCTGACCGTTCTGGACCGAGACCGTGAGCTCGGTCGTCTGCGTGTCGAGTTGCGGGAACACTTCTCGGACGCGGAGATATCGGTCATCACGGCCGATATCGGCATGATCGATCTCTGGAACAGGGTTCAAAAGTCGAAGCACTGACATGGACAACGGAACCGAAACCTTCGAAGTGATGCGGCCCCGGCTGATGGGGCTCGCCTACAGGATGCTCGGGTCGGTCAGCGATGCCCAAGACGCGGTGCAGGATATCTACATCATGTGGGCCACTCACGAAGGGCCGGCCATCGAAACACCGGCGGCCTGGTTGTCGCGGGTGTGCACCAACGGATGCTTTGACCGCCTTAATGCGGCCCACAAGACGCGCGTCGATTATGTCGGGCCTTGGATACCGGATCAGATCCGGTCCGACTATGAGGCAGGGCCCAAAGAGAGCGTTGAGATTGCGTCGTCATTGACGACGGCCTTCCTGCTTCTTCTGGAACGCCTGACGCCGAAGGAGCGCGCGGCCTGTCTGTTGCACGACATTTTCGACATGCCGTTCGACGAAGTCGCCGGTATCCTGGATCTGCAGCCTGCAAATTGCGGAAAGCTGGCGGCGCGGGCCCGAGTATGCGTGGCGCAGGGCAATTTACGGCACATTCCCGAGAAAGCGCGGCAGTCCGAACTTTTGGCTGCGTTTCAATCCGCCGTGGAAACCGAGAACACCGATACGCTCGCCGTTGCGCTTCATGCAGATGCGAACATGCGCGCCTACAGCGGTGGCAAGGTTGTCGCCGTTCGCCACGTGATCGAAGGCCCGTCCCACATCTGCCGTTTCATTTCGGCCGCTCTCATGCCTGCTTGGCGCGGGATGCAGCTTTCGGTCATCAACATCAACGAGTTGCTGGCCATGGTTGTCAAAGACGACGCGAAGCTGCATGCGTCGGTGTCGTTTTCGTATGATCCCCGAGGAAGAGTGCGCCAGGTATTCGTCATGCGACATCCGGACAAGCTCGACCTGTTGAGAGATACACGCAGCACGTCTGCGAAAGCGGGAGCACTTTGGCTGAGGTGAAACGACGTCGAGGGCAATCCGGCCTTGCTGTCTGCGTTCAGTCGCCGGGAGGCTGGCGCGGCGGAGATCCGCCGCTTCGGTGAACGTTCACGCCAGCAACTTGTCCGAGACCCTGCTGCGTCGGTTTGCGGATGATGAGTGGGTCCAGGCGAAGGTGGGAAATGCGAACGATCAGTGCAAAGCGTTTCGATGACCAAGGATACGCCCGCGATGGCGGCGAACACGAAAGGCTTCGGCTTCGTCGCGTCCGCGATGCCGGCTGATGATCCAAGTCCACGCGAGGCCTCACTCATTTCAGAAGACGCCGCGAGCAGGTGCATGAGGCGACAACGTTCATTCTGGTGACGCCGAGTCGCGATTAGGTCTGTCCCGCACGGGACGGTGTTCTCTGGGATCAGCTGGCTAGGCATTCTGCCAGTAAATCGAAAACCACTCTGATCCGGCGGCTTGTCTGCAATTCCCGATGCGCAACAAGCCAGATCGGAATCGAGAATGGATCGATCTCCGTCAGGACAGGTTCGAACTCTGGAAACATCGCGGCGATGCGGTCGGACATGATCGTGATCGCGTGGCCATTTCGCGCGATTTCCCATTCGACGGTCTGCGAATTGGAGACGTAGCGGAAGTTTTTCTTGGTGAGGTCAAGACCGATGGGCTGGAGGTAGCCCAGTATGCGTTCGAAATCGCCGTAGCTGACGAATTGATGGAGGGAGAGGTTTTCGCCGAGCTTCGGATTGCCGTGGATATCGACATATTTGCCGACAGCGTAGAACCGCGCTGCATCCTCACAGACCAGCTTCGCGATGAGGTTCGGTTGGGTGGGGCGCACATGCCTGATCGCGATATCGGCCTCTCGCAGCAGTAGATCACGGACGGAGTTGTCGGCCACGAATTCGATCTCGAGATCGGGCGCGACAGCGCGAAGGCGCTCCAGCATGGGCGGCAGGAGGTAGGCTGCCGTCATGTCCGAGGCGGTGATCCGGACCTGCCCTTCGATCGCCTGAGATTTTCCCGAGGCGGCCAGCGACATCATGTTGGCACCGGTTGCCATGACCCGGACATGTTCCAGAAGCTCGCAGCCGGCCTCTGTCAGGGTGACCGACCGTCCCGTACGCTCGAAAAGCGTGACGCCGAGATCTGCCTCGAGTGCCGCAATCTGTCGCGAGATGGTCGGCTGCGTCAGCTTGAGGACGGCGGCGGCGCCTGAGAGAGACCCCTCTTCCGCGACCGCGAGGAGGGACCGTGCCTGGTTCCAGTCGAAGGCTATCGAATTCCAGTTCATAGCAACCCGCATACCACGCATCTGCGCATACTAAACCAACGACTTTCGTCAATTCACTCGTCAAATCCGCATGAGTATCAGCAGACCAACACCGATTAACAGAAGCCGCAGGTCAGTTGGAGCAGATCGTGAAACTTGTTGTGCTTGGCGCGAATGGGCGCACCGGGAAGCGTGTGCTTGAGATCGCGCTCGACAGAGTAATGGACGTTACAGCGGTCGTACGGTCCGCGAAACGGCAGCCGAAAATCAGACATGACAGGCTAAAGGTCATGGTTGCGGACCCCTGTGACGCGGCATTCCTGAAGCCCGTTTTTTGGGGCCAGGATGCGGTCATCTCGACTTTGGGCGGTCGGAGGCCGACGAAAGTGGCGACCTCGGTCTACTACCGATCGGCCGAAGCCATCGTCGACGCTGCACGGGACACGGGCCTTAAACGGGTTCTAGTCACGTCAACGGCACTGTTGTTTCCTGCACCTCATCTGATGGACAGGCTTCTTCGGATGCTCGTTCCGAACGTCGTCCGCAGCGCGGCGCGCATGGAGGAGACATTTAGGGCCTCCGATCTCAACTGGACATCCGCCCGCTGCGGTTTCCTGAGCGACGGCGACGAGCCTCGGTACCGCGCAGAGAAGGGGGCGTTGCCCGAGCGTGGCTCATCGGTTTCGCGGGGCGCGCTGGCACGCTTCCTCGTCGATGCCATCGAGAATCCAAAGGCGAACCGCGCCGTCTTCGGCGTGTCTAGCGCCATAAAAATGGCAATAGGTCGAGACCCGGCCTGAAGCACATTGGCCGGGCCGCCAGGACGATGCCGGATGCCGCACCTGCGGAGCGATTTTCGGCCAGGTGCTTCACTGGGGCGAACTCCTGCACTTTGCCGGTGGCCACGCCGCAGAGCATCACGGAGGCCTTAAATCATCTGGCACCTTGGGTGTTTCGGCAAACCGCCCGATATCGGCCATGATATTCGCGGCCAGATCGGTAATCTTGCGTTCGGACGCACCGCTCGAAATTCTTCCTTTGGAAAGCCCTGCAGTTGCGGGCCGACCTCGCGCAGTGAGCCGGAAATGGAGTGCCGCACAAATGTGACGCAGAGGCCGCGAAACGGGCGTCTCGGGCCATCAGAGGTCTATGCTCTCGGATTCTTCTCCTGGTCTGAGTGCAGGTCGTTCTTGAAGGGGTTAGGCGACGCACAGGGGTGCGACGCCCCGCGACGTAGCGTTGGACGATTGTCGCGAAATCCTCAAGCGCGGGTCTGCCGATGCGCTCGACGGTCACTCGCTTAGGGAAACAACAAGTTCGAGCTCGGCCTGGTGTTCGGCCGACGTGAAAACAGCGTTCCAATGCAGCCCACTCGGGGCAGTCGGGCACGTTGAAAGGCACTCTGCACGCCGCGCATCCTGCGAGCCGAGGGCACTGATGCGACAAGCGATGCCGAAGTTATAGAGCCCGCCGGCATGACGCGTGGGGGTTCCTACCGGCACTTCGGCTCCAAGGAAGAACTGGTGGCGGCCGCGGTCCCACACGCGGAAGATGGCGTCCAGGAGCAGGTGGAGGAAAAACCGCGGTCGCTCGCCTGTCCTTGCCGCGGTGGCGTGGCAGTGAGCCGATCGTCTGCGCATGGTATTCGCTACGGGTCCATTTCGTGGGCCGGCGGGTCGGAAGGGTCGGCTTGAAGCGCGCGAACGCAGCCACAGAACCGGCGCGTTTTTGGGTCACGCAGACGAGGGTTTGGAGAAATCAGTTCTTGATTTCAGTCGCTTGCGTGAGTTCGTTTGCGGCGGGTGTTTGAGCCTTGACCGCGCGAATTCGTGCTGTCTCTCGCTGTTTTTCGACAACGCTACGCGAGCGGTTGAAAATGACGTCAGTTGCTGGGGCGCACGCTCATCCACTCACACGGCGGGCTTCTCGACGATCTTGAAACCCGTGCACAACTCGGCGAGCCAGGTTTCGAATGGATGCCCCCAACTTTTGCGCAGTGTAAGAACGGCGGGCGCTTGAGGCATGGCCAAATCGGCTGTGAACGGCATCGGGCACGCCGAGAGGCCGGGAGGCGCGCCGTTTTGGCAGAACGGCTCCTTCAGCGATGTGAAAAGTGCATTGCACTTGGCCACAAGTCCGAGCGCCGCGGTGAAGTTGGGTGCGTAACAGGATATGTGCCTGCTCAGCCCCAACGCGTCCACCTTGGCCTCCACCGGTCCGGATTGATGGCCCGGAGAACCCACGAGAATGTGGGATGCCTTTATCCAGGTTTCGACATCCGGCGTGTTGACATACGGATGGTCGGCGGGAGCGAAGACACACCATGACATGTTCTTTACGAAACGCACGTCGAGTGTCGCGCTTTGCTCATCGGCGCCGAACCCAAATCCGATATCGGCCTCGTTGGCCGAAACCGCGTCTCTGATCCGCGTTGATTCCGCGACCTCGACCGACAACCCGGGGCCAGCGGTTGTTATCTCTGCAATAAGGGTCGTCAGAAGCGGAACACAGATGTCGCGTGTGGCGATCCGGATCGTCCGATTGCTGCCCTGCGGGTCGAACGCTTCAGGTCGCTCGAAAAGCGCCCCGACGGCCAGGGCGACGTTGGCGACCCGAGGCGCCAGGTTCCGGGCTGCCGGTGTCGGTTTCATCGACCATCCGTCGCGCACCAGAAGGGCATCCTGGAAGTGATGACGCAGCCGCGACAGGCTGTGCGACATCGCCGATTGCGTGCGTCCGACGGCATGGGCGGCTTTCGATACGGACTGGTGGTGAAGCAAAGCATTCAGGGCGGTCAATAAATTCAGGTCCAGTCTGGCGAGCAATTTATCGATGTCGTTCATGAAATAATCATAACAATCGATTTGAAGCATTCAATTGCTCTTGCGAGACTTCTCGAAATTCACAGGAGGTAGCCATGATCTCACCACGTCTGACCCTCACCGCGATCGCAGCCCTGTCGATCGGACCATCCGCGTTTGCTCAGGATGCAATGCCTGAATTGACCGGTACGTGGCAAAGCCTGGCGTGCGAGCTGCGACCCCAGGCCGGCCCGGACGGCGTTCAACCCTGGTACCTGACCCGCGATATCGTCTTTTCCGGGGGCCGGATCGACGCGCATTTCACGACCTTTGCGGATGCCAACTGCACCGCGCCACTGGTCGAGCTGAAGTTCGGCGGTGACGTGATCGTCCGCGGCCCGTCTGACGTGGCACCCGAAGCCCGCGAGGTCGATCTGATCGTGAATGACTACCTGACTGTAATGCCGCGCATGCAGGGCTTTGCGGACTTCCTGAACTCGGCCGAGCCCGGCACCTGCAGGGCCGAAAACTGGGTAGTGGGCGTTGAACAGGACGTGTTCGAAACCGGCTGTTCGGTGATGGGCGTCGCGTCAAACACGCCCACGAGCGAGTACGAGGTGCTCTATGTTTCGGCGGGGCTTTTGTACTTCGGGGCCCGTCCGGTCGATGGACGTTCGCTTGATGATCCGGACACGCGTCCGACCGCACTCCAGATGCCGCTGCGTCTTGCTGAAGGCGGTATGACCCGTCGCGTCGGCGCAGGCGACGTGCGCGAGCCAACCCATATCGAGATCGTAACCTTCCGGCAGGCGGAAGGCGCTGATCCGGCAGAGGTGCGCGCCTTCTTCGAAGACATCACCCAGCGCATGAACCAGAACGACACATTGCTTTATCGCACCGTGGCGCAAGGGGCCGATGGAACATGGCTTGCCGTCAACTACTGGACAAGCCGCGAAGACATGGAGACGCTGAACGCTCAGGCGCAGAGCTGGACCGAGGAATTTAACGCCATGGCGGAGCTTGCCGACCCGTCAAGCTTCACTCTGACAAGCTATGCCATCGGCGACTGAGTTCCCGGCCGGTATTTCGAGGAGGATTCCCATGCCGAAGCGCATGATACCCCTTGCGAGCGCGCTTTTCTTTGCCGGCACAGCGTCTTTTTGCGATGGTCATGCACCAAGCCCAACCGAGGCGAAGGTCGTGGTCACCAATACCCGTAAAGGCGCATGCACCAAGAACGTGCAAATCGACGTGGCCGTCTTCGGGCTCTTGAACGATTGCCACGCGACCTCAGGTGAAGCCGTCGAGGTCCCTGACTTATCCAGGCACTACTCATTCGGGATTGATGAAGATCGCATCGCGTTCGCCTGAGGCGATAGCGAAGTCGCTGAGCTGTGTTCAGGGCCGACGCCAAGCGATAAAAAGTAACTGTAAATATTGCCTTGTTTAACTGCCTAAAGGCGCTGCAGTTTCCACCGCAAGCTCCGAGGCCGAAGCATCGGGCACGATTGAAGGCAGCGCTCAGCCCTCGACGCACGCCATTGGACTCAATTGCTTCCTTTAGGAAATCGTCGGGGAGGTCTCATTGGGCAGGGAGGCAACCGCGTGTTCACCGCTACGATCGAATATCCAGAATGCCGACATTCACGTACGCACCCGGTCTTTGGTTACGAAATGGATCCAGAGGCCGAGGAGCGGAAACAGGACAAGTTCCGCTACAAGCGACGGCGCGATGGCTCCGCTCAGCAGCAAGGCCGGGTTGCCCGCCGATAGCCGCATGAGACCACCGATGAAGACCATCGCCATAATGGCAATCAGGACGCTGCGCATTGGATGTAGGATGAACGCGCCTGCGATCATGATCAGGCCGACGGATGTCCAGACGCCGGCGATGAACCGCACGTGATTGTCACGGACTGCGAATGCCTCTGG
>JAAUYH010036716.1_pt1 | contig 17219 bp, 16 predicted proteins | sample 7278061 | NCBI WGS metagenome assembly JAAUYH01 (sample SAMN14350203, study PRJNA611818) | marine sediment metagenome | isolation source: surface marine sediment (0.6m) | place: French Polynesia: Moorea | collected 2018-08 | reverse complement strand
TGACGACACTCTCGACGACGGCGCGAAACAGGTCGGCCTTGGTCTCGAAGTAGAGGTAGGTGAGGCCCTTGCTGACGCCCGCGCGCTTCGCGACCTCCTCGACGCGGGTTGCCGCGAAACCCTTTTCGGCAAACAACTCGAAGGCCGCCTGCGCAATCTCTTGCGGGCGGTCTTCCTTGCGTCGGCGGTAGCGCGGTTCGGCCACTTCGACACCTTGCTGAACCATGGGTCAGTAATTATAGTTAATGACTCTCAGGTCAGCAAGTCCGGCAGCCTGTTGAACAAGTAGTCGGCAGCTAGATCCAGCGGCGCACCCGTCGCGTGTACTCCCGGAACTCATCGCCAAACAGGGCCTCGAGGGCGCGTTCCTCGGGCCTTATCTGGAAGCGCGTCAGGTAGACCACAAATACTGCGACCAGCGCCAGCGCCGCCAGGTTACCGAGGTAAACGCCCCAGGCCGCCAGCGCCAGCGCGAGGGCGAGGTACATCGGATTACGCGTGTAGCCGTAGATACCTTCGGTCACGATGGCTGACGCGTTGTCGGGCGCCAGCGGATTGACCGTCGTCTCGTGGCGGCGAAACGTGTGCACACTCACGACGCCAACGACGGTCGCGGCGACCAGCAACAGAGCGGCAACGATTTTCATGCCGGGAAATGCGAACGACGCGTTCGGTAACGCCTTGAAACACGCGAACATCAGTACGCCGACGATGATCGTCAGCCCCACCGGAGGTACTTTGAGTTCGAGGTGCCGCAATGCGCTTCAGTTTCGGGCAGGGCCCGCGAACCTCGTACCGGGCGGCGGCGGCTCTTCGGGCGGACCGGCAAAACACTGCGCAATCGACATCCAGTGCGTCGCGACGTCGCCGCGAACGGCGAGCGAGGTGTCGGCGACGTTGCGTACCTGCGTCACGACCTGGCAGAACTCGGTCGCCGAGCCTTCGATGCAATCGCTGTCGTTGTCATCGTTCCACGTCCATGTTTCACCGGACGGCGCTTCGAGGCGGACCGCAGGAACGGTTTCCGGGACCGGCAGCCGGCGATTGTGGTAGGTCCAGGCAAACGTGTTGATGCCCAGAACGGCTATGTTGCGAATCCGGTCGTCGTCTACGCGCTCTACGCCGAGCAGGTCGTAGAGCTCCTGGCCGTGCGCCCAGGTCTCCATGAGCCGCGCCGTGATGCTCGAACGTACGCTCATGTCGGGTCCGGCCCATCTGACTCTCGCTTTTGGATCGGCAGATTCGAATCGTTCCGACATCGGCAGGTAGAATTCGCGCCACGCTTCGAGCAGTTCACGGCCCGCAAGCCCCTTGCGCCACTCGCGCTCGAAGGCACGTAACGCGCCGTTCTCGACTGCATGAACGACGTCGCTCATGAAAGCGAGGAATGCGCTCTCATCCGTTAGTGAGAGGTCCGCTGCCCGGTTCCAGATGTGCAGGTGTCCGAGAACGTCGTTCGGCGTCCAGTTCTTGAATTGCGTCGGCGTGTCGAAGTCGGCGCCGTCGAGCGGTTTCAGCAGCGCGTACAGCGCTTCGCTTTCGTTGCGAAAGTCCGTTGCCTGGGTCAGCACATCAGCTCTCCATCATTCGATGCAGGCGATCGTAAGCCGACAGGAAGTCCTCCTGGAAGTCCTGCATGACGGCGCGCACCGTGGTTTCGTGGTTCATGAGTCCGACGCCCTGGCCGACCCAGTACGTCGCCAGCTCTTGTGCGCCTGCGTGCCCGCTCTGCGACAGCTTGTCGATGTGGCCAAGCGCCGGTTCGGTCAGCAGGGTCTGCAGCGGCATGGGCAAGGGTTCGAGCGAGCCTGTCTCCCAGGCGTCGGTCCACGCGGAACGCAGTTGCCGCGACGGCTTGCCCGTGCGGCTGCGCGAACGCACGGTGTCGCGCGACCGTGCGCGAACGAGTTTGTCGCGAATGACGGGCGTAGCCTCGGACTCCGCGGTCGTCAGCCAGACCGAGCCGGTCCATGCGCCCGCCGCGCCCATGGCCATGCACGCGGCCATCTGGCGACCCGTGACGATGCCGCCCGCGGCGAGGACCGGGACTCGTCCGGCGATCGCTTCGACGACTTCCGGCACGAGCACCATTGTCGAAATTTCACTGCAATGACCGCCGGCTTCGCCGCCGGCCGCAATGATGATGTCGACGCCCGCATCCGCCTGCTTGAGCGCCTGTTCGCGTGAGCCGACGAGCGCGGCTACGGGTATACCGTGTTGCTTGCCGCGATCGAGCAGCCGTTGCGGTGGGACGCCGAGCGCGTTGGCGATGAGTCGGATCGGATAGCGCATGGCGACCTCAAGCAGCTCGTCGGCGCCGTCGGCCTGCAGGTTGTGTGCGAAGCGAATCTGTGACGCGCGCGTATCGCGCGTGGCGGCAGGGTCGATGCCGTGTTCGCTCAGCACAGTCTCGACGAAGCCTGTGTGCTGATCCGGGATCGACGCAAGCAATCGCTCTTCGTCGACGGCTTTGCCCTTGCCGTGCACGGTTTCCGGGACGATAAGGTCGAGCCCGTACGGCTTGCCGTCGGTGTGCTCCTGGATCCATCGCAGTTCGACGTCGAGTTCTTCAGGCGTCAGCGTGACCGCGCCGAGCACGCCCATTCCGCCGGCGCGCGACACCGCCGCCACAACGTCGCGGCAGTGGCTGAAAGCGAACAACGGGAATTCAATGCCGAGCTCATCGCACAAAAGCAGCTTCATGCCGTTTCTCCGGTTTCAATTTCGACGATCAGGGATTCGGCCGCAACCTGCGTGCCGGGTCCGGCGTGCACGGACGTCACGGTCCCAGCGACGCCGGCGCGCAGTTCGTGTTGCATTTTCATTGCTTCGAGTACCAGCAGCTTGTCGCCCACGGAAACGTTGTCGCCGGGTTTGACGTTCAGTTCGAGAAGCAGGCCGTGCATCGGCGCGAGGATATGACCACTGATGGCATTGCCATCGGCCGAAGCACTGCGTCCGAGCGTGTCGGTCCAGGTCGAGGTCATCGTCCCCGTCACGACATGAAGGGTATCCGGATTGGCGGGCAGACACCTCACGCGCATGCGGGCGCCGTCCACATCCAGGACAGCGGTGTCGTCGTTTCTCTCGAGAATCCCGATCCTGTGAGCCGAATCGTTGACGACGACGTCGTAGCCGAGCTGTCCGTCGGGTTTCACATTGGCGTCGAAAACCTCGTCGCGCGACTCGAAGCGAAACCGGCTGGCGAGGCGATCATTGCTGCTCCAGTTGACCAGTGCGCGGCTGACCAGCAGCGATGCCGTCAGCGAGGCGTCTGTTTTTGCAGCGCACTGCACAGCCGCAGCGACCGCGGCCGAGCGCGCGTCTGGCGCGATGTCGAAGCCGCCGGGATACTCGTCATCGACGAACGCTGTCGTCGCCTCTCCGGCCAGGAATGCCGGTCTCGAGATCGCGTCGACGAGGAAGTCCCGGTTGGTCGCAGGGCCGACGAGGACAGTGTCGGACAACGCCGAACTCAAGCGCCGCAATGCGCCTTCACGGTCCTCGCCCCAGGCAATGACTTTTGCGATCATCGGGTCGTAGTAGGGTGAAACGTCGTCACCGGCCTGCACGCCCGCATCGACCCGGACATGAGGACCCTCGGCGAAGCGGAGCCACTCGATTGGACCGGTGTCCGGCAGGAATCCTGCTGCAGGGTCTTCGGCATATAGTCGAACCTCGATTGCGTGCCCGTGGAGTTCTACCTGCTCCTGACTGACGTCGAGCCGTTCGCCTTCCGCGATGCGGATTTGCGCTGCAACGAGGTCCAGGCCGGTGACCATTTCTGTGACCGGGTGCTCGACCTGCAAACGCGTGTTCATTTCCATGAAGAAGAAGTCGCCGCTCTCGTCGAGCAGGAATTCGACGGTGCCGGCGCCACGATAGCCGATACTCTCCGCGGCACTGACGGCGGCGCGGCCCATTGCGTCGCGCAGCTCGGGTGTCATTACGGGGCAGGGCGATTCCTCGATGACTTTCTGGTGACGGCGCTGCACTGAACAATCGCGTTCGCCGAGATGAATCGTGTTGCCGTGCTGGTCGGCCATGACCTGCACCTCGACATGGCGCGGACGGAAAACGGCGCGCTCGAGGATCAGTTCGTCCGAGCCGAACGCGCCGAGCGATTCGGAACGCGCGAGCTCCAGCGCGCGGTCGAGCTCCTGCGCGTCCCCGACGAGGCGCATGCCGCGCCCGCCGCCGCCGGCCGCGGCTTTGACCATGAGCGGGTAGCCGACGTCAGCTGCGGCGGCGAGCAGCGCTTCGTCGGACTGGTCCTCGCCGTGATAACCGGGCAGGCAAGGGACGCCGGCATGCTGCATGTGTCGCTTGGCCGCTGCTTTGTTGCCCATGAGCGCAATAGATTCGGCGTCGGGGCCGATGAATGAGATGCCTGAATCGACACAGGCTGCTGCGAAATCGGCGTTTTCCGACAGGAATCCGTAACCCGGGTGAATCGCGCTTGCGCCGCTGGCCGTTGCGGCGCCGATAACGTTGCCGATTGAGAGGTAAGACTCGCCGACCGGCGCGGGGCCGATACCGACCGCCTCGTGGGCCAGCGCGACGTGCGGCGCACTCGCATCCGCTTCCGAGTAGACAGCGATCGTTCGGTATCCCAGCGACTTCGCAGTGCGGATGATGCGGCAGGCGATTTCGCCGCGGTTGGCGATCAGTATGCTTTCGAAGCGCATCAATCCGTGCCTCCGGGTACCCATGCAGGCGCGCGCTTCCCGATGAACGAGGCGATACCCTCGCGGCCCTCGTCGCTCAGCAGGCAGTCCGCGAATGCACGTGCCGCGACATCGATGAATTCATCGCCTTCCGGCGCGTCGAGCCTGTCCAGCAGGCCCTTGGTTACGCGGGTCGCGTTCGGCGCGCATTGCAGCAGCTCGTTGCGAAGGTCGGCAACCATTCGGTCGAGACCCCCGGCATCGTCGGCGAGCTGGTCCACGATACCGAGTGCCTGCGCGTGCGCGGCGTCGAAGCGCGTTGCCGCCAGCATGATGCGTCGCGCGGCCGCCATGCCGGTGCGCCTGACGACATACGGCGCGATCTGCGCCGGCGGGATGCCGAGCCTCGTCTCGGTCAGCGCAAACCTTGCGTCGCGAGTCGACACGACGAAGTCGGCAGCACACGCCATACCGAGCCCGCCGGCCATCGCTGCGCCATCGACCGCGGCGATGACGGGGACCGGCATGCTCGCGAGAACGGTGAGCAGCTCGCCCGCCTGCCGACTCATGTGCTCGACTCGCGAGCGATCGGCATCCCCCTGGAAGACGTCGCTGAACATCTTGAGATCGCCGCCCGCGCAGAAAACGCCGCCTCGACCGCGAATCGTCAGGCCGCGCAACGTTTCGTCGGCGCGCGCCTCGTCGAGACACTTTGCCAATGCGTCGACCATCTCGGTGGACAACGCGTTGCGAGTGTCGGGACGATCCAGCCAGACGGTCAACCAGGCATCGTCGCGTTGCTGCTCGATCATGCTCGTGCTACTCCGAAACTGTTGCCATTGAGTGTCCTGTGTCGCGATTCCCAGCACGTCTCCAGCACGAAACCCAAGACTTTGCGCGTATCGCGCGGATCGATAACGCCCTGGTCGAGGCAGCGGCCCGACGTGTAAAACGCATCGGACTGCTTGTTGAAATGTGCGGTGATTGCCGCGGATTGCGTCGCCAGCCGGGCTTCGTCGACGTCCTGTTTGCGCCGCGCGGCAGACGCACGCGCAACGGTCTCCATCGTCAACGCCGCCTGCTCGCCGCCCATGACGCCGGTCATTGCGTTCGGCCACGTGAACAGGAAATCGGGTTCGTAGGCGTAACCGCACATGCCGTAGTTACCTGCCCCGAAGCTCGCGCCGACGTAAAACGCGACCTTGGGAACGCGGATATTGCTGACCGCCTGTATCATCTTTGCGCCGTGCTTGATCATGCCCGCGTGCTCGGCCTGCGTGCCGACCATGTATCCCGTCGTGTTCTGCAGGAATACGACAGGCAGGCCGGCCTGGTCGCAAAGCTGCATGAATTGCGTGGCTTTCGTCGCCCCGTCCGGATCGATCGGGCCGTTGTTGCCGATGATGCCGCACGCCTGGCCGTAGATGCCGGCCTGCAAGCAGACGGTAGAGACGCCGTAGCCCGGTTTGAAGTCGATGAACTCCGATGCATCGACGATTCGTGCGACGAGCTCCCGGACGTCGTAGGGTTTACGGTAGTCGACGGGCACGATGCCTGCGATCTCATCGGGTTCGTGCACGGGCTCGGAGAATTCGCGCGGTGTCGGTCGGTCGCAGCCCTTGTTCCAGTCGAGCCTGGCCAGCAGTTCGCGCGCAATCGCGATGCCGTGGGCGTCGTCTTCAGCGAGGTATTCAACGAGGCCGGATACCGTGGCATGCATCTCCGAGCCACCGAGCTGCTGGTCGCTGGCCGATTCGCCGGTTGCGGCTTTTACGAGCGCGGCGCCCGCAAGCGCGGCCATGCCGTTCTTGCGCACGCCGATGACGTAGTCGCTCATGCCGGGCTGATAAGCGCCTCCGGCCGTCGACGGTCCGTGCAGGATTACGAACGTCGGAATGCCGGCAGCGCTGAGTCTTGCAAGTCCGTGAAACATGCCACCGCCCCTGGCCCAGAGCTCGACTTCGTAGCTCATAAGGTTCGCGCCGGCGCTTTCGACGAGATGGATGAACGGCAGCTTCTGCTCGAGCGCAGTCCGCAGTACACCAAGCGCTTTGTCGACGGAGCGTGATGTCATTGCTCCGGCGTTGATGCCGCTGTCGTCGACCAGCACCATCGAGCGAACGCCGCTCACGAAACCGATGCCGGCAATCAGGTTGCCGCCGGCGATGCTGGTTTCGCGATCTTCATCGTCGACCAGGTAATTGCAGAGGTTGTAGAGTTCGAGGAACGGCATACCGGGATCGAGCAGCTGCGCCAGCCGTTCCCGCGGCGTCAGCTGGCCGCGTTGCTCGAAGCGGGGACGCCGCTTTTCAGACAGCGCCGTCGCCCTGGACTCGATTTCGCGAAGCTTGTCGACGAGTTCGATCATCTGCGCGCGATTGGAGTCAAATGCTTCGCCCGACGTGGGTATCTTCGTCTGGTATGTGTTCATCAGAGCTTCTCGAGTAAGGATCCGGGTACAGGGATGTCGAGATCCAGAAGAACCTGCGCGTAGCCCTTGCCCTGCGGATCGTTGCGCAGGCTGGCGACGCCGCCGCCGCCGAGCGCGTCGTGCAACAGGAAATTGATGGCGCTCGGCCCGGGCATCAGGAATCGCTCGACTTTGCCGTCGAGAAAATGCTCGAAACGTTTTGCGACGACGTCTTCGGTAAGCGCATTCCAGATCCACGGCAAAAAAGCGGGGTCACGCGCGATGATGCCGATGTTCGCGTTATTGCCCTTGTCGCCACTGCGACCCCATGCAATGTCGAACAGGCGAACCCTCGTGTCGGCATCGTCCACGTCGACGGCGGGCGGAGCGGGGCGTTCTGCACGACGCATCGTTCCCGGCGCCGTGCTCTCGACGGTAACCGCGTTGCCGTCGACCTCGATCGACACGGGCACGTCGTTCTTGTCGATGAGAAACGAGAACAGTCGCACTACCGGCGACGGTTTCGGCCGCCCCCCCTGGAACAGGGTCAGGCCCGGAGGCCCGCCCAACGCGAGCCCGATGGTCTCCGACAGCAGGATGTCAACGCCTTCCTTGCGCGGGTGCCTCGCCGCGATCTTCAATGTGACTTCGCGCGACGCAACGTCGGCAGCCGCAGCACCGTAGTGGCTCTCGTCGCCAAACGTCTCGACGCAGACTTCGCTGAAAGAAGGCAGGCCGGCAGCCTCGAGCCGTTTCCCGGCGCGTGCAATTACTGCGTCGGCATAGGCGCTTGCCTTGCGACTGGCATCGTCGCCATATACGAATACCAACTGCCCGCCGCGAAAACCGTCGGCGTACGTCGCGCTGACCTTGTAGCTCGCAGGTGCGTCGTAACCACGGGCGCCGGAGACGCGAACGCGATCGTTGGCGATCCGTTCGATGCTCACGCCGGAGAAATCGCAGCTGACGTCGGGTAACAGGTAGGCCTGCGGATCGCCGATCTCATAGAGCATCTGCTCGCTGACCGTTCCGACCGTGACCCGGCCGCCAGTCCCGTCGGGCTTCGTCACCACGAAGCTGCCGTCGCCGCAAACTTCGGCGATGGGATAACCGATGTCGGCAACCGAACCGGCGGCCTCGAGCCAGTCGGTGAAATTGCCGCCGGTCGCCTGCGTGCTGCATTCGATGATGTGGCCGGCGAGGCTGCCGCCCGCAAGCTTGTCGAACTCGTCGGCTTGCCAGCCGAAGTGGTGGATGCACGCACCCAGAGTCACGGCGCTGTCGACACAGCGCCCCGTAACGACGATGTCTGCTCCACCGTCGAGTGCCGCTGCAATCGGCATCGCGCCAAGGTAGGCATTGATGCTGGCGACGCTTTCGACGTCAGGAAATGGCGCTGCCGTGTACATCTCCGTGGTCGAACGCGACGAGAAGTCCGCCGAGCGATCCAGCAAGTCGTCGCCCGTGACGACGCCAACTTTGAGATCGAGTCCGGCTTCGACGACCAGCTGTCGGATGGCAGCGGCACAGGCGGCTGCGTTGACGCCGCCGGCATTACTGATGACCTTGACGCCCTGTTCCGCGATCGTCGTGAGGTTGGGCGCAAGCACGGCACGGACGAAGTCGACTGCATAGCCCAGCCGGGGATCCGCCGCGCGCGCGCGCGCCATGATCGACATCGTGATTTCCGCGAGATAGTCGAACGCCAGCACGTCGACGGCGCCGCGCGCGAGTAGCTGCGCTGTCGCCTCGGGCGACTCGCCCCAGAAGCCGCTGGCTCCGGCGATTCTCACGGTAGAGCGCTCGATGACCGTTCTCCGGTTGACGGAATGAGGAATACCCATTATAAATGAATTTAATTCATTTTCTAGCCCGGGTCGGTAGCATCCATGAGGAATCCCTTCGAGACTGAGGAGCGTGCGGCATTCCGGGAGTCGATCGCCCGGTTCGTCGAGAACGAAGTCAAGCCGTTTGCGGACGACTGGGACGAGGCCGGGGGCATACCCTGGGAACTGCATCGCAAAGTCGCTGAGCTCGGGGCGTTCGGATTCGGCATTGACGAAGCGTACGGCGGCCTCGGCTTCGACGACTGTTTCATGCGGTCTGCATATGCCGAGGAGTTCGGTCGCTGCGGCGCGACCGGCGTGTTCACGGCAGTCAACACGAGAATGATCTCGACCGGGCCAATCGCCGAACTCGCATCGGAAGAAATCAGGCAGCGGGTGCTGCCGCCGGTGCTTGCGGGCGAAAAGCTGTCGTGTCTTGCGATCACCGAGCCGTCGGCGGGCTCGGACGTGGCCAACATCAAAACGACGGCGCGTCGCGACGGTGACGATTACGTTCTGAATGGTTCGAAGACCTTCATATCGGGAGGCACCAGGGCCGAATTCTTCGTCGTGGGCGCGCGAACGGGTGGCGAAGGTTTGACGGGGATCTCGCTGTTCCTCGTCGAGCGGGGCATGGAGGGATTCAGCGACGTGCCGCTCGATCGCAAGATGGGCTGGTGGTGTTCGGACCAGGCGACCTTGTTCTTCGAAGACGTTCGGGTACCCGCGGCCAGTATGATCGGTGCAGAGCATCGCGGCTTCATCGCCATCATGGAGAACTTCAATCTCGAACGTCTCGCGATGGTTGCCGCCGCGCTCGGCATGATGAAAGAGTGCCTGGATTACTCGGTCGCCTATGCCGGTGAACGGCAGACGTTCGGTAAACGCCTGATCGAGCACCAGGTCATCCGACACAAAATCGCCGAGATGTCGGCGCGCATCGATGCGGTGGAGGCACTGCTCAACCAGGTGTGCTGGCTGTGGAACGAGGGCGAGAAACCCGTAGCAGAAATCTGCAAGGCGAAGTTCTTCACGACCAAGGCGCTCGAGTACTGTGCAAGCGAAGCGATGCAGATACTGGGCGGTGCCGGCTACTTACGCGGCAATCCTGTCGAGCGGATTTATCGCGAGGTCAAGGTCATGGCGATCGGAGGCGGCTCAGAGGAGATCATGAGGGATCTCGCGGTCAGGCAGATGGGTCTCTGATGCCGTCGAAACGGGCCCAGACGCGGCGCGAGCGCGTCGAGGCAAAGGAAGAGACTATCCTCGAATCTGCCCGCGAGGCGTTCCTCGCAAACGGTTTCGACGGGGCAAGGATGTCCGAGATTGCGAGCCGGGCGGGTGTCGCCGAAGGCACGGTGTACCTGTACTTCAAGAATAAAAATGCGCTGCTCGAAGCCGTCGTCAAGCAGTTCTACGAGGGACTGACCGAAGCTGCCGAAATAGGTGTCGGCGCGGTCCCGGGCACGTTCGAGCGTCTCGAATTCCTCGCACAACATCACCTGCGCCGCTGCCTCGAGAACTGGCAGATTCTCGACCTGATGATTGGCCTGTATCGCGTGAAGTCCGAGTACCGGGGCCTCGGGTACGAACTCAACAAGGCCTACGTTGCGGTGTTCGACGGCGTATACCGGGAGGGCATTGCCCGCGGCGACCTTCGCGACGATGTCCCGCTGTGGGTCGCGAGAGACCTTTTCTATGGAACACTCGAGTACACGGCGCGAACGCTCGTCATTCGCGGTCGCGCAAAAAAAGATCTGAACGTCGCGGTGCAGGGTACGCTGGATGTGCTCAAACGTGGCATCGCTGTCGGTGCGCGGGCGCCGATCGGGTCGGAGCTCGAATCACTGACGCGACGCCTCGAGACTGCGGTTGCGGATCTCAAAGACCTGCGAGATTGAGCCCTCGTTAGTTTCCACGATAGCGCTTGCGGCTCGCGAAGCCTCTAATAAACGTCCCGAAATCCCGCCCACACGTCAGCCGGAGGCAATCCATGTCGGACAAGGCATCGCAACTCGCTGGTCCCGGTATCAGCACCTACGAAGAAGTCGAAAAACTCCTGCCTCGCAACTATGAATCGCTGCTGGATCGAAAACGCACGCAGCAGGCGCTATACGACGTCAAGGAATACATCGAGAAAGGGCTCGCCGACGAGCTCAACCTGATGCTCGTGCAGGTGCCGCTGATCGTCGAGGTCGCATCCGGCATGAACGACATGCTCGATCGCGACGGCTCACGAACGCCCGTCGAGTTCGATTGCGGACTGGGGCTCGATGAGCCCATCCGCGCATCGATCGTGCAGGCCGCGACCAAGTGGAAGCGCTGGGCGTTGAAGCAATTTGATTGCGATACCCACGAGGGCATCAACACTGACATGCGTGCCGTTCGCAAGGACTACTTTCTCGACCACGATCACAGCGCCTATGTCGACCAGTGGGACTGGGAACAGGTGATTACCGGTGAAGACCGAAACCTCGAGTACCTGACCGCGGTCGTCAACAAGATCTGGAAAGTGCTGACGGGCGCCGAGCGCATGGTCATGGACAAGTACCCGGAACTGCAGGATCCGCGGTTTCCGTCGTTGCCCGACAAGCTGCACTTCATCCATGCCGAAGAAATCCTCGCGCGATACCCCGATCTGCCGAGAAAGGAGCGCGAGACGAAAATCATCGAGGAATACGGTGCCGTATTCATCTACGGCATCGGCTGGGTGCTCGACGACGGGTACCCGCACGAGATGCGCGCCGCCGACTACGACGACTGGGTGACGCCGACGATCGAGAAGGACGGCAAGCTGATGCACGGCCTGAACGGCGACATCCTCGTCTACAATCCCGTCACGCAACGCCGGCACGAACTGAGCTCGATGGGTATCCGGGTGACGAAAGATACACTCGTCGAGCAGATGAAAATGGCCGATCGGGAAGACGAGCTGTCGCAGCCGTATCACCAGATGATCCTGAACGATCAGATCCCCCTGTCGATCGGTGGCGGCATCGGTCAGTCGCGTGTGCAGATGTTGTTGCTGCGCAAAGCGCACCTCGGCGAGGTCAGCACGACGGTCTGGCCGCAGCAGCTGCACGAGATTTGTGAAAACCACAACATCTACGTGCTCAAGTAGGGCTCAAAAAATCTTGCGGTAGGCGGCCCGAATCCCGAGGACACCGAGCGCCAGGACAGCGGCGACGCTGTTGATGGGCGCAAACAGAAGCGACATCCAGTCGCCGTCGATGTCGACGAGTGTGGCAGGCAACAGGCGTGTCGCGACGTCGACGGCGCCCATCACCGGTGCCGACAGCAGCCAGGCGCAGGTGACGAACACGAGACCGAAAGTCGTCCACGTCAGTACCGACACGCGCCGGCGACTGTCGATGTTCGCCATGACGCGTGCTGCAAAAGCATCACCGTCGAGTTCCTCGGTCGCATCGTCGAACAGGCGTTGCAGTTCCGGATCAATATCGCTTTTCATTGTTGCTCCTCGTTTGCTGCCCCAGACGGTTCGCGATACTCGGACAACAAGGTTCTCATACGATGTGTGCCGCGACGTATGTGCGACTTTACGGTCCCGAGCGGTAGCGCGGTCAGTGTCGAAATCTCGTCGTGAGTCATGCGCTCGTGATAGGCGAGCACGATGCAAAGCCGCACGTCTTCGCCAAGCATGCCGAGTGCGTGGTCGAGGTCCATCGCCACGTCCGGTGTTTCGGGCGGCGCTGCCAGCGTGCCATTGACTCCATCGCCGGCCTTCAGCGGGTCGCCCTTGCGGGCGCGCTGCAGCCATGTGTTGATCGCAACGCGCTTCAGCCATGCCGCGAAGCGGTTCGGCTTCTGCAGGTTGTGCACGGTCTGCCACGCCTGCATGAATGCCTGCTGAGCGAGGTCGTCCGCGAGCGCAGCATCGCCGCAGCAGCGCCGCAGCAGGTTGCGAATCCAGTTCTGCCTTCGCAGCACGAGCTGCTCGAAGGCGTCCCGATCGCCTTTCTTCGCCAGTCGCACGAGTATCGGCTCCTTCGCCGCGGCATAGTGCGCTTTCTGCAGATGCAAGTTACGGAGCCATATTCCGATTGATGGAGTTTGCGTTGTCGCGACGTTGCGACCTTTCGGACGCCTTGGCCGCGGCGAGCAACCCGAAGCCGATGCAACCTACGAGCGCCGCGGCTCCCAGTATGGGCATCAGTGCTTCGGCGTTCGCCCGGCTCACGAAATACGCGAGCAACGAAAGACCGGCGGATACCGATAGCGTGATCAGGCCCCCGATTTTGAGATCGCGTGGCACGTCCTTGTCGCCACCGAGCACCCGGTCAATCAGTTCCTCGTCTACGTTGCCGCTCTCGATCATGCGTCGCAGCGTTTCCTGCTTGGCGTCGTTCTCGCGAATGGCGTACCAGATGCCGCCGACGACGGTCGAGGCAATGAATCCCCAGAACGCGAACGCTACCAATCCAGCTCCCAATCCATCCATATTTCTCTCCAGCGATTTGCCTGTTTCCTGTACTTGAAGATGCAGGTTTGCGGCCTGCAGATGCAGGCGCTCGAAAAAAATCTGACCAACGACCGAATCGGTAGAATAAACATAATAAGATTAGCCGCTTACGCGCTTACTACAAACATCGTAGGCGAATCTACGTAGCGCCAATGCACCGGTCTGGTGCGATCATGTCTATCCAGGATTGTTCCTCACATCCTTCAGGAGAAGCACTATGACCTCGTCATCCCGCGGTGCAGATAACCTGGACCTGTTCGTCAACGCCAAGCTCCAGTTCCAGCGAGCGCTGACCTGGATCGAGGGCCTGAAAGCGGGACTCGTCGACTACCTCATTAGTCCCAAGCGCGCAATTCACGTGCGCTTTCCGGTCTATATGGACGATGGCACGATCCGCACCTTCCACGGCTATCGGGTGCTGCACAATCGCGTGCGCGGACCGGGAAAGGGCGGCATACGCTATCACCCAAAGGTCAGCCCGGAAGAGGTGACCGCTCTCGCTGCGTTCATGACCTGGAAGACCGCGGTCGTCAACATTCCGTTCGGCGGCGCGAAGGGTGGCGTGGTATGCAATCCGAAGGAACTCAGCCGCGACGAGCTGCGCCGGATCACGCGGCGTTTCGTCGCAGAGCTCGGCGATGCAATCGGCCCGCACACCGATATTCCCGCACCCGACGTCTACACCGATGCGCAGACGATGGCCTGGATCTACGACACGTTCGATTCGCTGCACCCCGGGCACAACAACCGGGCGGTTGTTACGGGCAAGCCGATCGAGCTCGGCGGATCGGTTGGCCGCGACGAGGCAACTGCACGCGGAAGCCTGTATGCGGCCGAGCAGCTGATCGCGCGTGGCGCCGTACCCGGCATGGATACGCTCGAAGGCATGCGCGTTGCCGTGCAGGGATACGGTAACGCAGGTTCAACCGCGGCGAGACTGTTCCAGGAAGTCGGTGCACGGATCGTTGCGGTCAGCGACTCGCAAGGCGGCATCCACCACCCCGATGGAGTCGACGCGAAAGCCGTTATCGCCCATAAGATAAAGACGGGCAGCGTTATCGGTTACCCCGAGGCCAACGACATCAGCAACAAGGAACTGCTCGCCTGCGACTGTGACATCCTGATACCAGCAGCACTCGAGTGCCAGATAACTGCGGACAACGCGGAAGACGTACGCGCGAAGCTCATTATCGAGGACGCGAACGGGCCATGTACGTCGATCGCCGACGAGATCCTGCAGAAAAATGGCGTCGTCGTGCTTCCTGACATCGTTGCCAATGCCGGCGGCGTCGTGGTCAGCTACTTCGAGTGGGTGCAGAACCTCGAGAACCAGCAATGGGATATCGAGAAGGTCGACCGGAAACTCCGCCTGCGCATGAACAATGCCGTCGATGGCACGGTCGATCACTGGCTCCGCCTCAAAGAACGCTACGACAGTGGTCTGCACAGCGACGGCGATGGCCCGACGCTGCGTGACGCGGCGCTGGTCATGGCGATCGAGCGGCTGGCGACGGTCGTCCTGCAGCGCGACATCTGGCCCTGACATCGTGACTCCGGCTGGGTTACGCTCGGCCGCATGATGGACCAGGAATTGCTGCTACTCGCGCTGGCAATGCTGGCGACGGGCGTTGTGGGCGGCGTACTCGCGGGCTTGCTTGGCGTCGGCGGTGGCATCGTGATCGTACCCGTCATGGAATGGGCGCTCGAACTCACGGGCGTGCCGATAGATCATCGCATGCACATTGCCGTTGCGACGTCCCTGGCCGTCATCATCCCGACATCGATCTCTTCAGCGCGCGCTCACCATCGCCGCGGCGCGGTCGATGTGGCCCTCGCCAAACGCTGGTCTCCGTTCATCTTTCTGGGTGCCGTGTTGGGCACCTGGGTTGCCAGCAACGTCGGCGGCACGGTATTGACGAGCGTCTTCGGCGTCGTTGCGCTCCTCGTCGCGATCAAGATGGCGCTGCCGCTCGACGACAAGAACCTGACGTCCGAAGTACCGACGAATCCCGTCGTTGCTGTGATACCGGCGTTGATAGGCAAGATATCGACGATGATGGGAATCGGCGGCGGCACGCTGAGCGTAACGGCACTGACACTCATGAGCGAGCCGATACACCGTGCCGTCGGTACGTCGGCTTTGTTCGGCTTGTTGATCAGCATTCCCGGGACAATCGGCTACGTGGTGTCGGGCTGGGGCAATGAGCAGCTGCCGTTCGGCAGCCTCGGCTACGTCAACCTGATGGGCGTGGTGCTGATTGCGCCGACGACCGTGCTGGCTGCGCCGCTCGGTGCAAAGATCGCGCATGCCCTGAGCCGGCGCCGGCTGAGCATGCTGTTCGGGCTGTTCCTGCTGCTGGTCGCGATCCGGATGCTCTACCAGACCTTCAATCCCCACGCATGATCGGGCGCGACAGCCCGACTGTCAGCTTTTCGCCCAGCACCTCCCTGCGGAAACGAAACAGCTCCGCCGGCCTGCCGCGTCCGACCGTGGTCGTGCGGCCGACGGGCTCGACGAGATCGGCATTGGTGACGAGTCGCCGGAAATTCTGTTTGTGGAGCTTTGCGCCACTCAGCGCCTCCGCGACGCGCTGTAGCTGTAGCAAGGTGAACTCGCCCGGCAACAGTTCGAATACCACCGGGCGATACGCGAGCTTGCCGCGGAGTCGGCCGAGTGCCGTGGCCAGTACGCGCCGGTGGTCGGCATACATGACCGTCCCGAGATCGGGTGACGCGTCCTCGGGCGGCGGCTCGGTCACATTCACGTCTATCGTCCGCCGATCGCGACCGGCTTCGCCGACGAGGCCGACTTCGTAAAGGAGTTCGAATCGCTCGAGCGTCAGCACGGCGTCCATCTCGGCCGAGTTGCGATCGCCGAACGTGACCTGCAGCCGCTCCTGGCGGTCTTTGCGGCGCTGCGCCGAGGTGGGTTGCGAGGCCCAGCGGCGCAGAGCCGGCTCGATATGCTCGTCGATGACCTCAGGGCGGCCGGAGCGCCAGTCTTCCCAGGGCATGAAGCGGTAGCAGTCCGCCCAGCGAACGTGCTCGTTTGCAATCGGTGCCTCGTGCGTCAGGGCGATATAGGCGACCGAGACGACGCGGGGCCCGCCGTCGATCTCGGACGCAACGCGATACCGGTTGCCGAATGTGTAGAGCTGCTCGACGTAATAGAGGTCGAGCCCGGCCCGGGATTCTACGAGGCGGCGCATGCCGTCCTCGAGGCTCGCGTGGTCGGCCGGGCGGAACGCGCCATTCAGGAGCGCCGGCGATTCGCCGTCGTCGACCACGAGCACGCGCGGCACCTCGTCGGTAACTGCGACGATGACAGCCATTAACTCGATGACGGCGTCGCCGTTTTCTACTGCCATGGGGTCCGGAACGTCGAAATAAGACACAAATAGTGCTTGACACACTATATGCTCTTTGTGAGTATAAGCAATATGCTCAAAAAGAGCATATAGGTTTCCGATCTGGTCCGTTTACGGGGCCGTCAATTAGGAGGGTGAGCCGTGGCCGCCAATCCCGATATCGCAAAAGACCTGGCCAGGGTAGCGCCGCTGTATGAGCGCGTCAGCAAGGTCATTCCCGAAGTTGAGTGGCCCGTGCACGCGTCCTACATCGCCAGGATCAACGAGCTCAAGAAAGCTCGAAACGCCGTCATTCTTGCGCACAACTACCAGACACCCGAGATCTTTCACTGCGTCGCGGACATCACGGGCGACTCTCTGGCGCTCGCGCGGCGGGCCGCCGAGACCGATGCCGACGTCATCGTGCTCGCCGGCGTGCATTTCATGGCGGAGACCGCGAAGCTCCTGAACCCGGACAAGACCGTGCTG
>JAAUYH010013821.1_pt1 | contig 17219 bp, 15 predicted proteins | sample 7278061 | NCBI WGS metagenome assembly JAAUYH01 (sample SAMN14350203, study PRJNA611818) | marine sediment metagenome | isolation source: surface marine sediment (0.6m) | place: French Polynesia: Moorea | collected 2018-08 | reverse complement strand
TATAAAATACTTGTACTCGTATCCAACTGTATGACTATTACTGTAGGTCCGACACACTAAATTCCTATCTTCCAGTAGCTATAGCCTCGGTTAGTGCTGTACCGTACCTTCCGTGTTGCCATCAAGAACCATCTAGAAGCAGTTTGAAATGTGGAAGTTCAGTAATTATGAAAGACTAATTTAAAGAATTAGTGCAGAACTACCGTGTTACAATTAAAATCTGGAACCCGTTAAAACGACAGTTCGAAATTGGGTCATGGATTCCCTAATAGCGTTAGCCAACATTACCTTAACTGTTATGCAGGACAGTACGGTACTGTACAGTGGCAGGCATTTTCGTCTAGAAAATACTTGGTGCTTATAGTACACCAATGTTTTGAGCAAACGACCAGGTCGCACGAAAGGAGTATTTAGCATTACGTTTCCTCTTTTCCGACTGGGCAGTATTTCCAACTGCAAAGGAGCCCGGTAAAAATTAGCGAATTTAGATTCTGTTTTCTAAACAATCAAATTTTCGCAACCCAATGGAGAACCTTGAAAGTAATACACGTCCAGCGATCCGCTCAAGAAGAGATTTGCACAGCTGTGAAGTGTGCCTCGCTTGCAGTTTGTTGGCATAACCCAAAAACCAAAAGAAAGCAAGAGAGAGAGAGGGAAACTGTTCTGCGCGATGGCATTGGCACAAGTGGCTCCCAGGGAAGCGTGTAGGCGTTGCGACACGGAGGCATGCACGCCAACACCTCCGGATTTACTGGAGGGCTCGTTATATCGTCGCAGTTTACCCGCAAATCTTGTGGACTTGACGAGCGTGCAAGGAAAGAGTCGGTTTTCACAAGCTTTCGTCGCGGGCACGGCGGAAGCGTTTTTCCCACTTGTGTCGCAATATCAAACACAGTCACACCCCGCGTTTTGTGGGTTCACCACGTTAACTATTATTCTCAATGCGCTCGCCATCGACCCCGCCCGCGTTTGGATGTACCCTTGGCGGTGGTTCACGGAAAGCCAGTTGACTTGTTGTGTCGAATTAGACAGTGCGAAAACGGGTGGCGTTACCATGGACCAACTTGCTCAGGTGGGCAGATGCAACGGTGCAGATGTGAGTGTACTTCGCGGATTATCTGAGGCTGCGGCGCGCACCTTGTTACTCGATGCAGTCCGCCAGAATGAGTACTTCATTGCGGTGAGTTACAGTAGAAAAGCTTTGGGCCAGACGGGGTCAGGTCATTTTTCCCCAGTTGCGGCGTTTGATGAAGCGAGTGACAGCGTGCTAATTCTCGACACCGCGCGGTTCAAGGTGAGTTTCGATTTTATTCACTTCTGCATTGCGTTGTTACTGACTTTGTGCGCAGTACGGTCCGTATTGGGTGAGATTCAAGGATTTATACGAGGCGACGCTCCCGATTGATAAAGATAGTGGTAGGCCGCGCGGTTTTCTGAACATACGCAAATGTAAGGTTGGGCCGGACGGTAGTACTTGCGGTGATCATGGTCGTGCTCAGGACAGACTGGATGGTGAGACGACGTAGTAACATAATTTGTACGATAGTAGACTTTATACTGACTAAAGGTCGTTATTATAACGTGGCTGTACTTGTCGACTCTACTTTGGGATAGACACGGAGAATTCAAATGAAGCAGGAGCTTGGGGAGGTTGGGTTAACCGTATCACGCAAATATTCACTAAACTAAGGCCGTTTCAGGACATTCCAGATGTGTTCAGCTGTACAAGTAGCGAAATATCCGAGGAAGAATCAGACGCAGCGCTCGCACAAGTCTCAAGCATAGACGAACTCACACAGGAAGAGTTGGAGCAAAGGATAAGCTCAAGTCCGGTGGCGAGGTACATCTATACTAACGATAGTGTTTTTAGATAACACACAGCTTCGAACACAAGCATCCATTTCGACACACAAGACGACCCTCCAAATGGCAATTGGAATTGGATACGGCATAGAGTGCATCGCTAAGCAAACCAGAATACTGCAAAAAACGAGTCGAATACAAAACAAGGCAAGTGATAATGCCGGTTATGAACGAAACTGGTCGAACGGCAGGCAAGTGAAAAATAATTTTGTTGTATAACACACTTTTCTTTCCTTGTGATTTGTTTCGAAGGCTCGGTAAACAAAATATTACTCGTGAGTAATGACGTTCGAGCCATGTTAATTCAACCTCTGCATTGATTCCCTACCATAACATCAGAGCCCTATTCGGTGAGATGCAACCGATTATTCGCTCAAGATGCTCTTAAAGTTTCTGTTGTATAGCGCCGGGTTCGCATTGCTGAATCCAGAACCGACACGGGTGTCGGCGGGCACCTCACCGATACCAAAATCCGGCGCTTCCAGCCGACCCTCAGCACGGTAGGTCCGCACGGACGCGAGCATACTCCGCACACTCTCGCGCGCGATGGCCGAATCCCGTTTTTTGCAGGCCTTCTGCAATTTCGTGCACGCATCATTGTAGGTGGCGGCTGCGGCGTCCATACGCTGCACGAAACGCGGCGCTAATGATAGCCCTTGCCCAGCGAGAGACGACGCGTACAGTTGCATAGGTAGTACCGCATCGGCCAGCGCGCCAGTGGCTAGCGTCGTGGCCTGGCCCCAGTCGCCAGCAGAAACTAGGTCGTCCGTGACGGGTAGTAACTCTAGCGCGCGTTTCACACGCGGTAGGTATCGCTTTCGAGCGGCAGGATAGTAATACGATGCACGCAGATTCGCTTCCAGGTCTGCTTTCTGTGTGGCTGCGGGTTCTAGGCCTTGTCGTCTTCTCTCCGCTTGCGCCTCTAGCTCCTTCTGTTTTTCTAGACGCGCCTTGCGCTCTTCCGCTATCCGCTCCTTCTCAGCCTCCTTTTCCTCGGGTGTCATTTCTTCATGGGCGCGACGCAACAATTTCTCCTTGCTGGGTGCGCCTGGCTTTAAGGCAAGAGCAGCACGTGGTTGTGCTATCGCGAGCGAAAACAAAGCGCCTGCTGTTGTTACCAGCGCTTGACGCCGCGATATTGGCTGTGATTTGGCACAGCAGGTCAGGGTGAACGCGGGTGAACTCCGATTATCCATACCGATTGTGAGCGAGAGTTGAACGCACTGTTCGTTGCGGTTCAATATCAGACAAGGACGCACACCTCAAGTTTCCCCGAAGAATTGATGGGTGGCAGTGGTCCACAATGAAGGGCAGTGGACCACACACTTGCTGCGTACACGTCATACAGGCTGTTTGATCTCTGTTCCCGGCTGACAGTACTGGATCTCCAGTGTCGATGGCCTGGCTGCTAGCGCCGTCTCCCCGCCTGCGTTCGCCCGCACCCTGCCGCCTGGTACCGCGCGCATGCGCCGCACGCAACAGGGAGGTGGTGCCAGACCATGCTGTTGCTGTGGCGCCTGCCTCGCTAGAGTCGCTTCCGTACCCAGGTGAATCCATCTCACTCCCCCTTGGCACCGAACAATTACGCTTATTAGCACCGGCTTCATTGCTCAACCACCCGCCACGAGCATTGCTATATTTGCCGCCGGTGGAAGGGCCGAGCGAGCGTGCGGGTGCGCTTTTGTCTGTGTCTGCGGCGAGGCCGGATGGCGTGTTCACGGCGACGGTCGAGGCGACGTCTATCGCCCGCGCCCGAGTTGAGAACACCATTGAGGACGTCGTCCTCGTTTCGCGAGTGCATGACTGGTCAGTTTTGGACTATTCCGAACGGATGGAACTTGCGAAAGCGATGAAGATGGCAAGCAATATAGCGGAACAGGCGCGACAAATTCGGGGTCGACTGGGCACCTCCAAAGATGACGAAAGCTCGTGGGCGAGATTACGTGCTACTAGAGCGGATGAATTCGACACGGAGTTGCTCGAAGACGATTGGGACAAAACGCCTCCGTTCGTACGCGAGACCTGGTGCAAGCGAGCGGAGTTGTTCTCCTTCGCCGCGGTACGATATGCTGGCAAACTGTCTGTGCCGGATGGGAAGAAAGCCGAGATTTGGGACGCGACTGACACTTTGCAGCGCGTAAACTTAGCATGCGAACTCCTCATTGCAGCGAAAGCAGAAGCGTCCGCGAAACTTAGTCTAAAAAATGCGCTTGGGTGATATACCGCATAAACATCTCGAAATCTTAGAGGGGTATGTTCCGTTCTCCGTCCTAGACTCTTGAAAAAATAGACAAAAGCAGCCGAGCGAGTTCAAGCAGTAGCGTAGTATGCGAACGTCGGTACTAACGGTAACCTCCTTTACTGGGGTTAACGACGTGTAACACTGGGTAGTGACATTAGCTAAAACAAGGAAAAGTACTGCGCTTTCTTTTACACTAAGACTTGAGCTACCTTCTCTAGCGTGCTGATAAGCTCGAAAATATCACCTTCTCTTGGACGGATGTCCGGAACGGCTCGATATCTGATATTTAAAATTCAGACCATGAGCATTCGCAACGGTCCTAGCTCTCGTGTTGATTCGGTATCTATCATGTTCGCCTCATTTCCGCACAAGAACGTGCCTTGATACGACGTTCATCTCATCCCGCCCGAGATTCGGAAGACGTACGTATCACTTGCTTCCTTGGGCCGAGGTATCCGGCTAGGAACGAAATGAATTTCGAGACATTCATCGTGTTCGTTGGTCATCTTCTGCGTCGGTGAAACATTCTTTGGCTTTCTAAAAGCCTGCCTCCGACAAGAAGAAGAGTTTCACAGTTCTTCATCCATGTCATTGCTAATCGAGGCTCCCCGATATCGGTCTTGGCCGGCGCAGCGCGAAGGCATCACGAAAGATTAACTCACCGGCAGGTTCGACATTGGCGTCTGCGAAAGTACATTATTCGATTGTGCTTGCGATCATTGTTTAGAATGGAGGCAGCCACATTGTTTTGTATAAAAATGGGACAGAGAACTGGTATAATTGTTTTGAAACAGTGTTTCTATTTTTCGATTCTAGGGCACAACTACATGGAGGGGTTTCGATTGTTCGCATTTTAACGCAAGGAATTCATGATCAAGTCAGGTTCCAGCTATTTATCCAGTGTTCCCATCTACTTCTATCGTATTTTTGCAATCTCGGGAAAGATCATAATGTTCAGTGTTTGGTTTCTCTGTCGTCGTAGAGCATAGCAATATCCCGAGGTTGAAGCGGCTTCGAGATGGGAATGTCGCGCACCTACGGTGTTCCTAGTGTGGGTTACTGATTCTGGTGAAACAGTCTGATAATCGATCGAAGATCTTCATCCAGTCTTGATAACTCAAGAGTCATTATGATTGTATCCAGCAAAATATTTGCTGCAGCTGCAAATTACTTGAGGCGCTGGGTCTGACTACTGTATCCTCACGGTGATCTATGGAGAAGCGCATCAAACCGGTAGTTCCATTTTCGCCATTGAAACCACTGCATTGTTTACTGTTAATACAAGTTCTCAATTACAAGTACCTGCACATCGCGTACCAACCGACCCACTTCCCTACTCTACTTCGCCGCGAGGCAGTTGCTCACGATCTCCGACACATCCTTGGACAAACCCTCGGTCGCCTTGATGCGCTCCAACTGGACGCGCATCTGGCACTGCCTCATCTCGTCGTACTTCAGTATCTTCGTGAACACGCGCGCGATTCGCGCCGCCACCTGCGCATTGATTTTATCCAGCCGCAAAACCTGATCAGCCATAAACTGATATCCGCTTCCGTCCGTCGGGATGTGCATGTTCGCTGCATATCCGCCAAGCACCGAGTACACGCATGTCGGCACCGTGATCTTGAACGCCTCATGTTCCATCAAGCCCTTCGCGATATCCAGTGCATCGTCACGCGGCGCACAAGCCTGAATCGACAACCACTTGCTCATCACCAGTCTATTATCTTTCCACTTCTCCGCAAATTCAGCCAGCGCCAACTCTCGCTCCTTGCTCTTCCCACCAGATAGCGTAATCAGCGCAGACTGCACTTCTGTCATATTCCTCGCCGCCCGGACAACTTCCAATGCACGTTTGCACGCATCCTCCCTACCCAGCAGTGCGAGGTAGGCCAACGAAATGTTCTTGATGTCACGCCGTCCTTGTGCCGCAATGTCAAGTGTGTATTCCGTATCAGCAGGCATGTCCAGCATCGCCTCAAATTCCTTCTCAAGCCCCTTCGCCAACGCAGTACGGAAGTGTTTACGCGACTCACGAATCTTCACTGGGTCCGGAACGCTCACCTGCTGCAGGATGTAAGTCTCTGACGGCAAGTAGAACAACTCAGCGCGCAGTGACATTTCAATCTTGTCATTTGTGAGCGACTTGCGGAACGCTTCGATAACTTCCGCCGGAATCTCCGGCAGCTTGTCGCTTTCGACACCCTCGGAGATGAATTTCATCGCAAGCTTCTGTCCAGCCTCCCACTTGTTGAACTCATCCGTATCATTGGCCATCTGGAAGGCGAGCTTCTCGACACTTTCTCCTGGCGGGTAGCAGAACTTCACCGGTGCGCTGAAGTTACGCAGCATGGACGGCATGCTTCCTTCCGGTACATTATGCAGTACGAAGCTCTGTTTCTCCTCCTGGAACACGAGCACTTTTTCTAGCTCAGGATTGCCGTCACCCAAATCAACAGGAACGGGCGCACCATCCGGCCCAATAATACCGGTCTTCACCGGAATGAGTGCCGGTAGCTTCGTGGGTTGCCTGTACGTCGGCGGGACAACCTGGCTCATATTCAGAGTAAGCGTTTTCTTATCCGCATCGTACACACTATCCACCGTAACCGAGGGAGTTCCAGCCTGGTCATACCACCGCTTGAATCGGTCAAAGTCGAACGCATTCGGGTTCGCATCATGTAACGCCCTCATCCACTCATCGGTGGTCACACCCTGACCATCATGGCGAGAAAAGTAGATATCCGTTCCCTTTCTGTATCCCTCCGTCCCACAGAGAGTGTGCAGCATACGGATAACTTCCGAGCCCTTCTTGTACACCGTCGTGGTGTAGAAGTTGTTGATGGTTTGGAAGAAAAGCGGACGAATCGGGTGCGCCATGGGGCCAGAATCCTCCGAGAACTGGACGGTTCGCAGGTACGCCACATCCCGGATGCGCCGCACCGACGCGGAGTTCATGTCTGACGAGAAGCATTGGTCACGAAACACGGTGAGGCCCTCTTTCAACGAGAGTTGGAACCACGAGTTGACCGTGACACGATTGCCCGAATAATTGTGGAAATACTCGTGCGCAATCACACGCTCGACATTCGTGAAGTCGACGTCCGTCGCCGTCTCCTTGCTCGCCAGCACACACTTGGTGTTGAAAATGTTCAACGACTTGTTCTCCATGGCGCCCATATTGAACGAGGTGACCGCCACGATGTTGAAGATGTCCAGGTCATACTCCAATCCGTACACGTCCTCCTCCCACTTCATGGCCTTCTTCAACGAAACCATGGCATGCTCACATTTCGGCACCTCGGATTCACCAACCACATAGATTCGGAGCTGCACGTCACGTCCGCTTCGCGTCGTAAACTTGTCTTCCAAGTGTACGAGATCGCCAGCGACCAACGCGAACAAGTAGGAAGGCTTCTTAAACGGATCCTCGTACACAGCCCAATGCCGTCCACTATCACCAACGACCTCTCCAGAGTCGACTAGATTTCCATTCGACAGCAACACGGGGAACTTGTCTTTGTTCGCAGTAAGTCGAACCTTGTACGTCGCCATCACATCAGGCCGATCAGGAAAATACGTGATGCGACGAAATCCCATCGCCTCACATTGCGTGACATACAACCCGTCCGACATGTACAATCCGGACAGCTCCGTGTTTTTCAAAGGTTTGATGCGCACCTCTGACGTGAACTTGAACGGCACATCGGGTACATTCGATATCACGAGCCTGCCTTCCTTGGAATCGATGGTGTACGAATCGTCAGCTATCGGTTTCCCATCAATCGCCAGTGAACCAGGGATGAGTTCAACACACTCGCCATCGAGTGACAACGGCGTCCCCGGGGCACAATCGGGGCGGATCGAGAGTTCCGCACGTACACGAGTATCTAGGCCCTGGTCGTCAAGTTCGAAATCAAGGCTCACGTGGTCCACATAGTGTTCGGGCGTTTTGTAATCCTTGAGATAGATGAGATTCGGCTCCACAGCGGTGGCAGTGGCCGCTGACGCCATGACCGGTGAGTTGATCGGTTGGGCGGAAGGAAGCGACGCGTGAAACCGGGTGAATGGGTACGTGGGGAAGACTGAAGGTCGTTTTGACTCGCAAACGGCTTTGCGGAGATGGACGAATACCTGTGCGTGATTGCGGAGGTGGTGGAAAGAGGGCGGATGTACGGGTAAGAAATTCAAAAATAATTTCGACCCTGCCGCAAACATCGGGTCCAGAAAGGTCTGCGGTATTTCAGATTATCTCGGTAGACAATCAGATGCACTTCGCGCACTCTCCAAGTTCCACTCCGCAGGAGATACAGTCAACGAAAGTCCCTTATGCCTCCATGAACCTGAGACTATACAGCAGGCGTTGTGCAGGAAACGTTCTTCACTACCATAAATCGTTGGGGATGAAACAGCTCTGAAGAGAGCTAGTTGAATTGGCCCAATGCAATTCCGTGAAGCAAGGACAAGTCGTCAGATCCCGAAATCCGAAACGCTAAGTGGCCAGAAATATACAGTACCCTCCCGATCCAAACGCCATACAGCGGTCGATGTACTGTACCGTACAGTAATGCTGCCGATAGACTGTGAAACCATCGTACACTGTAGCGGCATACAAAATGACAACAGGAACAAGCTTGACAACGAGTTCGTGGAACGGCAGAAGAGTGAAGTCTGAAAGGAACATGACAGACTTTAGTGAAGACACGACAAAATGAGCACCGTCCCAAGCGTTCCACCACTTTGCTACATCTCCGACTTCCATTTACCGTAGTCCCCGTTCATCGTTTGCTCAAATGGCTTCAAAGCTGTGTTCGAAGAGGAAGCAGTTGATCACGGCAATAGCCTCAGATGCAAAGTAAATTTACAATCATTGATACAACAACAGCAACATGGTTCGGGATAACTTCGAGAACAGAACGAGCACTATTAACGTCCCAATCCAGGCACGGCACGGGAGTACCATACCTCCGTCCCAATCTACGCCGATATCCCCACATCACGTTTCGCCCCCTTTTCCTTGCCCTCCGTACTGATTTCGTTGACCGCCTCCGGCTCCTTCTGTTCCGCGCGTTCTTCTACTGCCTTCATGAGGAAATCCGCCACATCACGGTGTCCAGCCTGCAACGCCTGGTCCATCGCGGTGTGCTCGAAGTTGTTGCGGTGCACCAGGTCCACGCCCGCGTCAACTAAGCGCCGCACCACCGCCAGTTGCCCCGTGAGGCACGCATAGTGCAGAGGCGTGCTGCCACTGTTGTTCACCGCGTCGACGGGCGCGCCTGCGTTGATGAGCGCCGTCGCAATCTCGGCGTGACCGTTCGCGCAGCAGTAGTGCAGCGCCGTGTTGCCCGAAAGTTCATCCTTGCCTTCCGTGATTTTCGCCAGCTCGCTCTTTTTGCAAGTGCGTTGCAGTGTCGACAGCATCGTCGTCACGCCCACCACGTCGCCATTCCGCGCGAGCTGCCGCAGTTCTTTGCTGTTGCTCATCGCGCCACGCGGAAATGAATCCCGCTCCCGTCGTCGTACTGTATACAACACTTCAAGAATACACGAATTTAAGAAATGGCCAGATTGCGGCACAATTCGGAAACCCGCTCCTCGTACATGGCGCTGGTAGTTCTGTGCGGCTACCCAGCATGCGGCAAGAGCACCTTCGCACGCGCGCTGGCCGCGACGCTAACGTCACGCTCAAAAAATGTGACAATAGTGAACGATGATGGTACTGTGTTGACCACAACAAATGGGAATCCAAGCGCACCAACTCGAGACACAATCTACGGCAGTACTAAAAGCGAGAAGCGATATCGCAGCAGTGCGCGCGCCACCGCCGAACGAGCGCTAGACGGTCAGACGGTGGTTATTCTGGATGCGCCGAACTACGTGAAGGGCTATCGCTACGAATTGTGGTGCATGGCTCGTTCGCACAACGCGCGCTACTGCGTGGTGCACGTCACGACGACCGCGAGCGACACAGGCTACGGCGCAGAGCTGCTACAAGCGCTGCGGGCGCGGTTTGAAGCGCCCGACGCCCAGAACCGGTGGGACTGCCCACTGCACGTGGTGGACGACGTGTCGCGCGCGGCGACGATAGCCGATGCAATCCTCGCCTCGCAGCCGCTGAACGCAATCGGCGCTACGGCGAAGCCCGCGGTGCGGCCGGATGCGGACGTGATGGGGACACTCGACCGGTACACGCGAGCGGCAGAGTCGGGGTTGCTAGCACAACTACGTTCCGGCTTGCTTGAGAGTGGCTCGCAATTGCAGGTCGAGGGTGCGTCGCGGCCGGTGGTTTGCGTCCGTGTGCCGCGCGTGGCGGAACTGCGCAGCATGCGGCGTGCATTGCTCACGCTCGCGCGTGCGCACCCGCCTAGCGATGTGTCGCAACACGCGGTGCTCGATTCGTATGTGGATTACGTCAACACGCAACTGCGTGGAGATTAACCTCCTGCTGCGGGAACTTTCAGGGAACGTTCGAATCCGATTGGAATCAACAATGCTTCGCCAGCTTCTATCGCTGAACCGCGCAAACGTATTCGGAGTCCTCTCGACGGCCGACATGTCGAAAATCTGTTAGTTCCGCCCGAGCTTTACTCGATGTGCAAGTAACTGTACAAGTCGACGCGTATCGACTTCGCAATCGCCAACGCCTGCGGCTGCGTGATGTGCGCGCGATACTTAGGATCCGCCAGCGGGTCGCCTGCAGAGTCGTGCGTGATATAGCCAAGTCGCAATAAATTCGCGATTTGCACTTGTCCACCGGTGGACAACGTCGATCCCTGTTCCGTGCCCTCCACCTCGCCACTAAACTCGCGCAAAGCCTCGAAGATCGCCAGCAATCGCTCGAGAGTGAACGCCTGCGTGATGTTCGCCGGCTTGCTCACCTTCTTCGCGCGTTTCTGCGGCCTCCGCGTGCGCTCCGATGTGAAGTACCGCATGTCGTGCTTCGCCGGATTGCGCCCGGCGAGGAACCCCGCCACCAGCAGGTAGCGCGCTACGACGCTCAGGTCGGCGTCGATCACGTTCTCCTCGTTCTTGTCCCAGTCCACGTCGTCGGCGAGTGTACGGATGCGCGTGGGCTTCTTCGGGGTGTGCGATGGCTTGGGCGCGGCATGGCGAGGCACCAGCTTGTTGTTGTGCACGATGTACTCGCGGCGATGCATGTTTTGAAGGAGGCCACGAAGTTCTGCGGTGACCGTGTTGAACAGTGTTAGAGGGAGCGTAGCGGCGTTGGTTTTCGATTTGTCGATGGTGTTCAGCGGGGCGAGGTATCGCGGATACATTTCGGTGGATAGATTGTGCAGTTCGCGCAAATCCGTGGTGATGGTCGACAACAGGTCGGTGACCAATTGAACGAATCCCGGGTAGAGCGAATCCGCGGTTTCCCGCGGTATTCCGTTCAGTACTTCGCCATTTGGGGCAATGTACATGTGTCGCAATGCAGTAGCAAGCTGCTCGGTCGTGTACGGCGAGAAGTGAACGCAGGCGGGCGCCGAACAGTCGAGACCCGCGGCATCGCGAAATCTGGGCCACGGTAATCGAGAGAGCAACACAAGTGCGAAGCGTCGCTTGATTAATCGCGGCAAGGAGAGAAGTGCGCACAACGCGGTGGTGGAGAACGGGCTGCCCGTGGTGACCAACCGCTCGGCGCGATGCAGCACCACGACGGTTCGTGAGGCACCCTCTGGATTCCCGGTGGACAATTCGCGAACTAATTCGCCTATATCGGCGCCAACGGAACGACCGGCAATTGAACTAAATAACAGGCGCTCCGTGTGTTCGACCACGCAATCTACCTCCACCACATCGCTTTCACCCAAGCCGTCAATTGCTCGTCGAACTATAGTTCGTTTCCCGGTACTTGAGCCGCCGCAGGCAAAAACTGCACGGCCCCGTGGCGTGGCGAGCAGCCCTTGTAGTGTTGATAGCTGCGCATTGCGACACGCCCAGGAGTCTTCGGCCTTGCTCGCAGACGGCGCCATTTTCATGGGGCAGCTAATCTTGGCACGTGGTTTGGCGCCAGTTTTAAACAGTCGAAGTCGCAGTTTCGATCAGTTAGATTTCTGAATAGTGCGGCTCGCTGCAACGCTGTTTAGGTCTCGAGAATGTAGATTGGAAAGCAGAGACTGAGCGCTTTTCTAACACTGCGCCTGCATATTATCCGATTATGAATGAAATATTTGGCTATTTACTGGCATTTGTCTGGGATTGAGCCCACCTTGCAAGCAACTGCATAATTTGCAGTCTTGCAAATTTACACGGGTATTGTACCAGTGCACAATCAACTGCAGAATACACATACACTCACATTGTTGCGCAAACACTCACCTCACCACTGCGACATGATGGGCGGCGAACTCGGCGCGACGGTGGGCGAACTTGGCATTGTGGCGATGATAGCGATGTCACACATGGCCGGACCAAACCACTGGCTGCCATACGCACTGATGGGGGCGGCGCGGCAGTGGGGCGTTCGGCGAACAGTTCTCGTTAGTACGTGATGTGCACGACGATTGCTATTCGAACCATTTCTAACCGAAATTCTGCGAAGCGTTCGCCGGCGCCACTGGCCATGTGATGACCACCATACTTGCGGTCGTCGCCATTTCACGGCTAGGTGGTTCCTTTCTGTCTCATGACATGTACAAATTATTGATAACCTTATTTCTTTCTACCATTGGCGTGTACTACCTCTACTCCTACTTTGTCAACCGTCGACGCGACTCTTGCTGCGACTCATCGAAACAAAACGACAACTCGACGAACGAGAGCCTGCTTCCCCTGAAGAAGAGCCCATCGAAAATCAGCGGAGTCAAAAAATCTACCGTGGCCGATGGCACCGCCGCACTATCCCTCATCGCCATGACGTCGCTCAGCCCGTGCATGGGCTCCATGCCAGTACTGCTCGCATACTTGAAACCACCGTTCACATTCGACCGCGTGTTGCTGGCCACCGCTGTACTACTCACTGCATCTGCTGGCGTGATGTGCGGGCTGGTAGCGCTGTTTCTTGTCGGGGCGAAACGCATTGATTTCGGACGGGTGCGTCGACATGAGCGATTGTTTCTTGGCATCTCGTTCGTATTCCTCGCCGCGCTCACATTCTTCTTGCTTTCACGGCATGAGGCGCATGAGCATCATCAGGACCACTTACCTCACGACGCCGTCATGAGACAAGCGACAAATGGAGTGTTCCCACGAAGAAAGGGATGTGGATGCAAGCATTAACCGTATCATGAAGAGAAGTATCTTCATCATGGGTGCACACCTGCCCTACGCCGATTACCGCTTTAAACGCTTCGGATGTCGTACTGCACTTTTGGCTTGGATATAAATCGCTTGCTCGCGTTCCAATTCATTCCATTAGCTGCGTCGAAGTTAAGGGCGTGACCTATCGATGTCGCACAGTTGGCATAGCTGGTCCGAGCGAAGCGAAACGCAAGCTGGTTTCATCAGCCCGTCAAAGCGTTGTAGACATGACCGAGCGTCAAGACGAATGTTTTCCTCGTTATCACTTACGTACTGATTCTGCATGGCACGATTGAAACATCAATCGGTGGACTTGATATGATTTCGGTACGTTTCATGTAGACTGTGACGAGAGCAAAGCGAGATCTTTCCTCTTTGTTGGCACTGTGCGTGCCAGAGGCGCCGCGCACGCTGGGAAACGGAGGCCAATCAGCGTAGCTTGTAGTGTTGTGGCACGATGCGAGATTTTGAAGCGAATGGAACAACGAGGAGCGCGAATAGATTTCGAGGATTCAAATAACAAGTTGTTACCGTGCAGGTGCACGCGGCAGGTGCTACCGTCCGCCACACGGCGAGGTGAGCCTGCGCTGCCGTTGGTAGACGAGTGCTCAGGACGCTGTTGGTGAGGAGAACACTGCCAATGAGGATTGCATGCGCATACGTGGTTAAAATTTGACAAAATTTTGAATCGCACCCCAATGCATCCGCTGCCCATTTCGCCGTGCCTTGGAGTCACCCAACACCGGAATCGCGCCCGCGCGACCTAACCTCCCGCCTCATCCAGCGTCCCCCACCGGAACATGAGCGATGATCTTGACGAGCGCGAACCCGAGGATGAATTTGCTGTACGTACCACGTGCCGGCTCGTGCCGCACCCCAAACACTTTCACTAATCCCGTTTGTTTGTGCGAAGGTTGCGGTCAGGAAGAGTTATCAACTGGGAAAGCGACTGAAACACGCACCCCTGTTCAAGCACTCGGACATCCGCAAATACAAGCGACTGCATGAGAAGGAGGTCGAGGGATTGCATCGCGAAACTGGAAATGGCCACTACGACGGAGAAGAGCTGACTTTTGCGGACCACAGCCTGCTTGGCCACTTCGCGGTGGGCAGTTTTGCCTACAACTATTACAACTCATGGCCGAAGCACGTCGTCCTGACGAATTCCAAGCGGGAGATTGCGGTGCGGTCGCGCCACTGCCCGTTCTGTGCGCCGTCGGGACGCTGCGACACCTTGAAAGATCTGATGGACCACTTGGAAACGCATCACCAACAGTTCACATACCGCGCGAAGCGCAACCGGGATGGTTCGGCGGTGATAATGGTACGTGCATCGACTCATCACTGACGCCCTGACGCTGCGTTGCTCAGTTCACTAACGGCCGCGCTTGTCGACATTAAGTTGAAACTGCGCGAGAACCGATGGATTGAGAACGACCTGATGTTCCGCGTGTCCACCGAGGGGTATCTGATAAGCTCGCGCAAGCGCAAGAAGTTCCCGCACTACGTGCCGAAGGTGATGAAGCGTCGCGACCTAGACTTCCCGTTTTTCGTGCAACTGTGCAAGCCACCGGAAACGTATCGTGGGTTGACCTCCCAACCCAGCGCGGTGTCCGCCAACAACGCGAAACCCAACCGCCCGAAGCGCACGCTGACCAAGTCGAAGAGTACCGGCACGATTCAAAGCGACCGCTCCACTCAATCTGCGGGTGGCAAGACGGCCATGTCGGCGAGTACCAAGAAAGTCAAGAAACCCAAGGTAGTACGCCGTGTTTCTACTGCCGTTGGCCGTCCAGCACCCAAGGCAACGGCGAAGCGCAAAGTCGTGGTGGAACCGACGGGCATGGGGAATCCACACAGCATTCACTTTCGAAACCTCATGTTTGGCAACCAGGCGCACCTTCACAGTGCGGGTGAAGGATGCCCGTCACGCCTCACACATGAAGCCGCTCACGGCCGATTGTATTCCACGGTCACGAACGTGCCACTTGATATCGAGACGTACAACGCGGGATACGACTCGGATATTGAGGATGGCGGGGCGGAGAGTGAATGGCGATTGGAACATCACGACGACCACATCGGGTCGTTTATCGATGTGCTGCCGATTGAAAAGTATTTTTCTATACTGTGGGACTCGTTCGTATTGCACAACGGGAGGGTGAAGAGCGATAGGGCGGTGTACCCGCTATACATCAGTTTCGTTAAGAAACATGGCGGTGAACTGAAACGGATGAAGCTGGAAGTCGTGTTCGCGATGCAAGTGGTTCTGTCGTGGAAACATGGGCTAGTGGATGCGAAAGGAGTGATGGCAATAATGAAGACGTTGCGCGAATGCGAACCGACGGGAATAAGCGAAGCGCGCGCCAACTCCACGTTAATCGAGCGCCTAGAACGCGAACAGAAGTACCCGTTTAAAGACGTGCACAAGTACTCGGAACCGACGAGGCGAGCGAGGAAGAAGATTAGCAATCCTGCACTCTTAAGTTGGTTGGAAGAGGAGAAAACCGCGCAGCTTCGTCTCGGTCAGGCGATGAAAGCTGTGGATAGAGGGCGGGACTTCGCGCGCAGTTGGATGTGTAAAGTCCCGGATGTGGAAGCAGATGAGACCGAGTAGACTCCACAGCGTTACCGAAGGGTAATATTTGTTATTCTGAGTGGGTATGGTGATGGGACTTCATTGTAGAAGACTCCGTTAAGGCCTGGCTCAGAGGCGGTGTGTTAAGTGGAAAATCTTGTGTAGAAAGTTGTACGCATCACTAAATTCTTGACACCAAATTTATTGCACACCTACTCTCGCTGTTTTAAATCAATTCACCGGATTCACATTTTGCTCGAGATTATCGCCTTCGTGCTTGTAGCTTTGACGCTTGATGTAGGGACTGTTCACAAGTTTTCCCATTGCGTGCCGATAAAACTCGAGGTAGAGTTGTCTAGAGTGTGTCGAAATAGCCATGAAAAATTGGACTTTCTGGACAACGGCGGTGTGTACCTTCTTCATCTACTCAGTGTCCCACCTCGCTTTCAGTATTTCTAATAGAAGGTTCCCGTACAAGCACGGTATTCACAGTCAACGATGACCAACATTTCGCTGTTCACTAAGAGCTTCGCGCGTTATCAGTGAATATGAAATTACGGCCAGAGACATTCGCCAAACTAAGCAAACACATGGCATTTCAGACGGTGCAATACGCAGAAACTGGCACAAAGGCAAGGAAGGAGTTTACGAAGGACTGATGGTGCGAGCACTGCGCTGGAAGAAGAGAAGGAACTTGGCGAAAATTTAAAGCGAACGCCATTCCGAATGCAAAAGACCTTCAAAAATGGTGCTAGCGCAACAAGATATTCAGCAAATGCGTATCGACGACAACTTTCTAATATAGAAATATATCGCGTTTGTGATGAACGTTGATGGTGGGAACCGCTTCAAGTTGCCAAGCATGAAGAAGCAGCCCCACCGGCTGGCTGGAACAGCGATTCGTAACGAGTATTGCAGCGAAACGTGCCACCGCTATGCCATGTCTACGACTGTTCTTCACCACGCGTTCGAACCGCTGCGTGGTTCACAGCCGCTGCGTGCAGAGCTCGTAAGTAACTGTAAACTGACTTTCACTTTATCTCAAAATTCACCCCGTCTCGACAGTAGTTGTTGCTTAGGCGACATGTTCTATTGCAGACAATGCGAATGAGGCAATTACTGCTGAAAATCCGCACGTTCGACAAGTCTCGCTCAGTCGCGGCTTCACGAGCTGGAAAACACAAGCCCGACTGAGCGAGACTTGTCGAACGTGCGGATTTTCAGCAGTAATTGCCTCATTCGCATTGTCTGCAATAGAACATGTCGCCTAAGCAACAACTACTGTTGAGACGG
>JAAUYH010005661.1_pt1 | contig 17223 bp, 10 predicted proteins | sample 7278061 | NCBI WGS metagenome assembly JAAUYH01 (sample SAMN14350203, study PRJNA611818) | marine sediment metagenome | isolation source: surface marine sediment (0.6m) | place: French Polynesia: Moorea | collected 2018-08 | reverse complement strand
GAACATCTTAATTATATCAATCAATATCATATTCACTTCATGAAAACTTTTGAAACCTGATTAAAGTACCTTTCCTTCCCTCGCTTGCACAGCCAGTTCAAATTTCATACGCTACTTTTGTCATTGTTTGTCGAATTCTTTCGTATTCTAATCACTGGGCATAGGCAGTACACTACACCAAAAAGCCATCAGAAAAATCTCAAGAGTTGCCAAGTATTATCGTGACAGTAAATCACATGTTATTGATTTGAAAATCAATGCCACGATGTATTGGAAAATGAATACTCGGCTGAAAAGATTTATTCGATGCTCGTTTTCCACAATATTCTCAATCGATTTTTTGATTGAAAGTTCTCGAATTTTCCAGACACCTGTCCCTCTTATTTCCCTAAAGCATTCCGATTCTTAAATACTAGGAGCAAAAATTGATACAAGCTTGTTAGATAACACCGGACTCTTTCTGACTTTCTCCCCTTGTCAATCTCTTTCACATATTTGATGGAATTTAATGCTTCAGCAAGTTCATCACATTAAAAATCGATTGAACAGCATCTTCTGCAAGCATGGAAACTTAGCTTCAAACGAATCGAACTACAATTTCTAGAAAGATATTTTAGACTACAGATATTCAAGCTTCTCTAAATTTTTTCGATTACTTCACCTCGGCGATACTGGCACCTTTCCGATTTCCTTATCTTTTTGTGAAAACGGTAGATTTCATGGAATGACTTGGATTTAGATCACACGCCTTGAAATTAATGAGGCATGAAGTGATATTTATTCCAGATTTATGGAAAATTATTCAGTCATGTAAAAAGGAACCATCCCTTATGTTCTTAGAACATTATCAGGCAGAAATTAAATTAACGAAAAAAAGCCGAGCACTTCAGGAATTTTTTATAGTAGATTCAGCGACGGTATCACTCACACAATTTTTTTGCGATGCACTCAGGAATCACTGAAGCCTTATCCGCTTTCATTTTTAAAGTAACCCCATCGCTGTACAAACGTGGTCCGTAGACCTTCGGTTCCGTCTCTCCTAAATGATCTTCGAATATTTTCGATCACTTATCTCGGATTCAAATGAAACGGATACGCTCAAAAGATTTGACAAATAGAGGCCTAATGCGTTGTAATTTTCAACACCATAGTAAAATTTTTGAATCTGCTGATTAAATCCACCTTTAAACAAATATCATATATGAATTAGTGTATTTTTTGTTTAATTGATCAATACTACATTTCAATTTCTTTCTTCGTTAATGAAAAGTTGTACTCGTTTTAGCTAGCTTACGCTCCAACTTCCACGTGGTCGACTATCTAGCACAGGCAACCTAGTTTCTTCTTCGCTTCTTATTCTTTGCTCCGCTCAAACAAAAATCAACAGGATTCAACTTGATTCAGGAGAGGAGATGGAGCACACTACCGAAGTGAGCGCATCACTCGGTAAAAACTTTTTCATATCGGTTATCCGCAGGTCAAATAATTCAGTGCTATTAGAGAAATGATTCGTAGTCAGTCATAAAGTCATGATAGAAATCGACCAGTTAATTCGAGTAGTACAGCAATGTAAAATATCATGTTGTCGTAATTCGAAAAAGTCCTCACATATGATGTGCGTGTCGGATATTCGGTATTGCTAAAAACGACATCCCTGTTGGCGACACAGTCACCAGTAGCAGCGCACCACACCGCACCGCACGTTTCCACGCGAGCAAGATGGCGGAGGCGACACCGCAGAAGGAGTTCGAGCCGATGCGCGACATGCTGGGTATCGAGCAGGGGCTGGCCGTACCGAGCGCGCAGACGGCCACCGCCGGGGTGATGCCAGGTCAACGGGCGACACTGGAACACACGACCGCGGACCGAGTGGCGAACGTAAAAGGGCTGATGGGGCAGAACGGGATGGCAGCGTCGCACGGGTTCGGCGTGGCGGGCGGGAACATGCAGGTGGCGTTGTACACGCCGCAGCAGCAACAGCAGCTGGCTTACCAGCAGCAGCTCGCGGCGTACCAAACGGCGGTGGCGCAGCAGCAGATGGCGGCGTACCAGACCATGAACGCACAGCAACAGATGGCCTACCAAACGAACATGGCTGCACAGCAGCAGCAGATGATGATGTACCAGACCAACATGGCGCAGCAGCAGATGATGGTCGCCCAGCAGCAGCAAGTGGCGCTGTACGTGCCGGCGCCCGCCGGCAACGCGCTAGTGCCCGCGATGGAGGCGCAACGCGTGGAGCGCGCGCCCTCGGAGTACCGCGTGCAGCGCAGCGCGGAGCGCAAACGCGTGTCCGACTCCGACAAGGCGTTCGGCCCACTGCAGGATCGGCTGAAGAAAATGGCGGCGCAGAGCGCGGCGCAGCGGAACTCGTAAACTCCACATTTTTGTATTTGGCGAGACGCATTGCGTGTATCACTGGCGTGCGCGACTGTGCGTCGCGATGGCGACCGCCGCTTAATTCTATTACTACGAACCGACTAGGCGAATTCATTGGCGAGCTCAACAAGTTGTGTCTGTTCACAAACTAGCGCACCCTCATAGTTTTCACTTGAGCGTAGACTGTGGTTCTGTTAAATACCGGAAGCCTTGCAGAACCAAATGAAAGCTTTCTCGTAGAGTCTCTTTCGAACTTGTTGATATCGTTTTCTGGCGCGTTGACACGTTCCACACGCTGATTACTACCGTGAAACGGACAGACTCATCAATAAATCGCTGAGTGTCGTATTGGAGGGTTTTGTACCGGTTTAATCGGTGTGCTACGTACACCTGTACTCTCAGTGACCTCTTACTGGTAAATACGATCCCGGTAGGACATCGGCCATTCACACGTGTACATGGACTAGAACTTAAGCTCCCTCTAAGTTCAGCCCCAAAGTTAACTTGCCATGGGCACGAAGATGGAGCATTAATTTTAATGGAAGAAAGAGTTCGGCGACTCCTGCAAGGGGTCAACACTCACTTTGATTATTACCGTGATAAAGAACACATCTTTGCTGGCTAGCCGAACCCACACATAGTAACCCATTCATTTGAATACTGAACGAGTCCCGAACATGAGTTCCCGACCCTGGAAATGTATGGTAACTTGGAAACTTTGATTTCGGATTGAAGTGGAAAAACCTCGGTTCTCCACGTCAGAAACCAGAAACCCAAGTTTAGCAAGCACACTACGGTAATTTGATCGGTACCTGTGCCGGTGCCGAATTTATTCAAATGTACTGGGCGAAGGAAAAATTGGAATCGATTGACGTATACCCCAGATGTTATAAAAAGGAAAATGTTGTCGGAAATTTGTAAAGCAAGTTCAAACATCTCACGAAACAACCGCAATCGGTTGGTTAGAAAAATGCGAGAATTTCGATCGCAAGAACGATACGACTTGAGACCAACAGTCAATGATGACGAGCCTTGTTATAACGAACAAGAAACAATGCAAGGTTTACTGTTAGTACCAAATCCTATCTCTTGGGGGTATATCTGTACAGAGCGGAACCTCAGTCATGACGCACGCAATTGGGTTACGGCTAGTTCAGGGATAAAGAACTTGAGAATCGAGATGATAGCCGTTTACTTCACCTTTCTGATAAAGGTGTTTGAATCAAGCTACACTGTCAACTTGAGTGAGCGCGAGCCAGGCATAACGCTAACGTTCATCTGCCATGTCCCCTTGTGGACCAGATTAAAATTCGCTCGAATGCTCGACTATGTCTATCTCGACTGTGTTCCGAAACGACTCGACGCACGGACAATGTTGTACGCAACGCAACAGTCCGCAGAATAGGACGAACGCTACAGCATGCACCAGGGACATGCCTCTACATCCCCCGTCCTCAATACTCCCTTCCCAGCTCATCGCCGTCGCGAATATTGCGCGCATTCTCACGCAGCTGCTCGTCCCTCAGATTCTCGAGCGACGAATACGACGAGTCCTGCACGTCGAACTGGTACTCGAAAGCAAAAATCGCAAAAATGCCACGCGTGGACGGTCTCGGCCTTCCCTGGTCCACGAGCTGCTCCAGGGACAGCGCTGCGCTCGCGCCCGCCATCGCCGCGGGTGTGCGCCAGCGCTCCAGCATGGACAGGTTGTACATCGCCACCGAGTTGTGCTCGGGGCACGACACGTCTATCAGCCGGCTATAATCCCTCGCTTCATCACCGATAAGTCTGTTCAATGCGACCATCCAGGAGTAATCACGCGCTGGCCTCGACAGCGGCGTCAGAAACTGGCGCGTGCGCAACGGGTACAACTTGCGTGGTAGTGCGCTCTTCCGTCCCCGCCCAGCACGCGTGCCGCGACGGTGCAACGGATGCGAACCATGCACCACATCTTCCCTGATTCGATGAAGTGTGGGTGTCCTCTCGCCCCCGCTCCGCTGTAAAACAGTATACGGCATCACGAAACCGACACCCACGACGAGATTGAGCAACAAATGAAACCGAGGGTAACGTGAGTGAAAAGGACGCGATCATTGCTCCAGACAAGTAATATGGCGCTCTGACTCATGGCATGCGCCAAATTGCCTTGCCTTGCGCGACCTTCTCCTCGTCTGTTCCATCAGAGATAACAACAGATAAGAACGGACAGGTCTTCTCGGTTAACAATCACACGCAATCACTGCTATAACGGGAGTAAGTCATCTGTTCCATACCGGCTTCCTTCACAAAACTCGATAGACTTCGAGTAATCTTTGCCGAAAAACATCGTACCGAGAAGCCTAGATTCGCATTAGATGCCAGTCAGTTAAACCTTCCGTTGGTTAGTTCGGAAAGATTCGCTCTGGTGGGATTTCATTGTCGTCACGAGTTGAACAAAATTCATGGAAAAAATGAGAGCAGAACACCGTGACGAGGTGTTACGACGAAAAAATGCACGAGTAGTTAGCAAGCTTGTTCACATGTTCCGTCTCACCGCATCAACGAGCACGCACATCTCAATCATTGACTTGCGCAAGATGCTCTAACATCAAGTTGATCTGCTCGATGAACACCGTGGGTTTGTGATGGGCCACCATCCAAGTCGAGCCTTCCACCTCCTTGAACTCGTCGCGGCCCACCCTGAGCAGCCTGCCTCTCTTCATGCGTTCCCCTCTCGCCACTTCCTCCGCAGTCTGAAACGGTATCTCCAAGTACAGCACCTCGCCCGCGAGGAACATGTCAGGCGGGCCTTCCTGTCCCAGCACACGCTCGACATCGTCGCCACTCATGCCAAAATGCCTCGCGAACGCGTACTCCGGCTGCCGCGCCTGCACCGTGGCGTTGGCCAAGAACTGGCTCTCAACCAGTGACGCCGCGGCGGAACTGGCCGTGAGCACGCCGTCCCAGACGCCAATCGCGGTGTTCTGCCGCCGTCTCGTGCTGAGCGCGCTTTGCGCCGCGGTGTTCAGCGCAGACACCGCCCACGCGAAGCCAGACGCGCCACGGTCGGTGATCAGTCTCCGCACGCTTTCTGCGGCGTCGGTCGGGACAAACGCGCTGGCCGCACGCGCGGCCGACTCGCTAAACCGCGAGCCCCAATCGAAGCGCGACACACGCAGCAAAAAGCGGTCCAATGATGCCGCCGACAGTCTCGGCACCGCATCGAGCCCGAGCACCACCGAAGTGACGCCCATGTCGATCGAGCGCGCGGCAAGTCGGCGCGACAAAAATGGGGGCGGAGAAATGGCGAAGCACGTCGCCTGTTGGAGCACGGGGTCGAGTGTACGCGCGTCACGCAACATGAGTGTGATGGCGGCGGCCAATGCGCCGCCCAACGAGTGGCCGACGAGGATGAAGCGCGTCGCCTTCTGGGCTGGCTGCGCGGACTGCAGGTGCGCGCACAGCATTGGTAGTACCTGGGATTTCAACGTCCTCGCGCTTTCTACGACCCCGCGGTGGCCGACGCCGTCAAGAAACGGCTCGGTCTCCACCGACAGATTGGTGAGCAGGTCGCTGGTTTCGTGGGACCCACGCACGGCCAACAGGAGCGTGCGCGACTCGGGGAACATGGCCAGGAAGTATGCGGGTGACCAGCGCTCAGCGTCGTGGCGCGCCGACAGCACGCGGAACGCGGGCGCCATCGCCGCGCGGCGCAGCAGCTGCGAGCGCGCCTTGTAGGTGACCTCGGCCAGCCGCGTCCAGTAGCGCATCTCCTCGAGCCGCTCGCGCGTGAGCCGCGCCTCGCGCGTGTCGCCCGCGCCGCGGCCGGCCTCGGCCGCGGCCGCGCGCTCCGTGTCGCAGTGGCTGATGTACATGCGCAGCCCCACGGCCAGCTGCCCCACCGTGGGCAGCTCCCCGCCCGTGCGCAGCGACAGGCGCCGACGCGCCGCCAGCAGCTGGATGGCGATGCCCGACAGCGCGCCGCCGTCGAGCAGGGGACGCAGGTTCGGCGTCGACATGAGATGCGGCGCGTGGTGGCGGCTCAGCTATACGTTCTTCCAACGCAATGCGAGTGTCATTGAGTGCTACCGCGTCAGTTTCGCACGCGCAATGGTCACCAGTTGAACGAATCAGTTTTCTGAACCAATCAAATTGTGCTATTGAAGATCTACCAATTATTCTCATCGGCCCCTTAGTGTTAGACTCCCCGTGCCAGTAATGTGTCGGCGATTTGTGAGAAATATATCTGAATACAGTAAACGGGAAACAATGATTGCACTACAGTAACGTAATCTCTTCATTACTCAAACACAGGACCGAGAACAAGCACTAAAAGGAGTTGCAGCAGACCAATTCTGGAACTTTCCCTGCAGGCTGATAAGCAGAGTCGATTTTTTGGATATTTCTCTACTAGAAGTTCGCAAACACTACAGTCCAAACGCCCGCCTATTTGCCCGCCATTGCCACGCCCCTTTATCTACCCAATGCAGTGTCAAACGTGGCCCATATTTCCAAAGGTGTTGCAGAACACAGTTCCAAGCCGTTGCTTTGAGGTTCGGGCGGAAGCACTATGGGTTTGCTTGATAAAGTGCTGGGCAACGCGCAAGACGTTGATTTAGCAGAGGCGCAGGAAATCGTGGAAAAGCTGTTGATCGAGGGCGAAGAAATTTCGCACGCGTATCTAGTGGGCATCCGCGACTTACTCATGTTCACAAAGAAACGGTTGATTATCGTCGATAAAACGGGTCTCTCCGGGAAACGCATGCACATCGTCTCGTATCCCTGGCGTAATGTACTGTCTTGGTCGATGAGCACCGCGGGAACCATCGATATCGATAGCGAACTATTCATTTACGCGAAAGGCATGGCCACACCGCATCTCGTCAAGTTTCCGAAGCGCACCGACACCAGGCCTATCATCCAAGCTATCAGCCAATTTGTTTTGGATTGAATTTTACCATGCTGCACCTTGTGGAACGGATTCTCGTGTCCCGACACCTGACCGCTAGGATCATGCCTAAGAGTTTCCTTAAATCTTGTAGTCGTTATCAAATGTAGACCGCTTCCTGAGAAACCTCTTCGACGCCGATTTAACTAGCAATTAGCCGAGTGTTTCGTTAGCCACTTATGGAAGCCTGAATAGATTATTGTTCGAACGAGCTTTTCGTCTATCAATTTTCGTGACGGGAACCATATCTGTACCGGTGCTATCTGCTTTCTGTGCGTTCTTCTGAGCGAACGGTACCTAGTCGTAAATTCATATAGTATTTTGCAACAGAGGCAATAAATTCGAGCTACCATCAGCTACGCATTATGGGTTACGATGAATTGCACAGTATTTTCTCATGTAAGAGCTCACAATAAGATCAATATATTTCATGTTTTATCTTCAGGCACGATTCATCGATTGTTTCTGCGAAAAAAAGCAGACGTGGCCCATCTTCCAAATCATAGAAGCATATTGAATTGAATTCATTAATAAATTAATAAAATACCAGGACATATGTTTTGAAAATAAGTGGGCCAATTATTTAGTACCTCTGCGATGACTTGTAGTCAGGAGCAAACTTGAATATAATAGACCGATTTGTCGCAGACTTGCAAATCACCTTCTATCAGTACCAAGATGTCTGGAAAGAAAGATAGTTCGATCAAGAGAAGAAAACTTCTGTTCGGTTCGATCGATATAATTGATGTATTCGATGAGTCACAAATGAAAATTATCGAAGAACTACCCGAAGTTAAGAGACCTGGGGACGACGATAGAAACACGCCGTGGGTAGCGCGTCATTTCTTGAAGTACTCGATATTCCGGCTAGGAAGCAAGAAGACCTACTCCTTGCCCATGGCAACGGAAGATAGTGGACGTCACCAAAAGATTCGTCAGCAATTCACACCAAACTGGCTTCAAATGGAGTCAGAGATGTTACATGAAGCATTGTTTGAACCCAAGAATGAACCTTTGGCTGTGGAGAGAGCGTTAGCGATGATATGGGCGTCTCGATCCCTCAAGCAAGAGGCTATTGAGGCTGATAATGGAGTCCCGGATGCTATGCTAAAATATGCATTATTGCCGCTGACGTCATTTGCAGCTGCACTCGATCCAAGAAAGATATTTGCAGCTTGGCAGGCGAAACAAAAACTAGAGAAATATTTCTCCTCCAGAATTAAAGACGAGGTTCTGCTTCAAGACGCCATCCACAATTTCTGCGCACTTCTACAAGCCGCAGCACCTGTTTTGCGGAAGACAGCGTCCAGTGTTGCGAACAAACAAGAATTTGAAGAGAAGTTTAAAAATAATCTTCTGGACTCACCTATCATCACACAAGTTTTGAGAGTTGTGGATTCTGAATCTAAACTTGCAGGGCTCATAGAGAAAAATGCGAAACCTAGGAAGACTATGATAGTCATGCACATAGGCAAGGTAGCGACGGAAAATCGTGATGACGCCTATGTGTTCGGACCAAACTCTGCGACGAGACAGTGCCCGTTTCAACCGTTGCTTTACAAAATGACAAAAACTATCAGCCAATCAACATGATTTTTTGAATTACGACAGGCGAATTCAAACAAATTCCTGTGTACCGCCAACATGCATGAGTCCAAGAGAGCCGAAAAGGATAGCTCAAATAAATGTAGCGAAATTTCGAAATATCTTACCTCTGCTCTCTACCAACTAAAATAATGAGAATTTCAAACATTCGTTGAAGAATCTACAATTTGTACAAATCTGTAATCAACCATGACATTCTATCAGATTCGACAATGATGTTCTTTCCCCTTAACCCGTTGGATATAATATATACTTTTTTCGAACATTTGAACCAGCAATAAACATGGCAACAATATATAACCAAACCAGTATACTTTTCTCCTTTCGATAACGTTTGAAATTAATTTTTGGTTGTTTTTCCCGCTTTCTATGTTGCGTGAGAGAACATCTTTTCAAGATCATAAATCAATCATAGCGGGTTCATTCCAGAATTTTGCTCGTTCGAAAATTCATCACAAATCAATCTATTGTTTTTTAATTCCAACATCTCTTTTCCTTACTTCTTCAGGAATGTGTCATGATCTTGGGCAATTATATCAAAAAAATTTTCCAAAATTAGAAGACTAGATTTTTTGATAATTTGTTAAAGTTAGGATCTAAGGATAGGAGTACCTTGACAGGTATTCTTCAGTATGATGAGAATTCCAGTCTATTCTAATGCTAAATTTCCTTACTACGCACGATTAGATGTTGTTGAATGTGACGTCGACATGAATTTCACTTATGAAAATATCAATTTTCATTCAAATCACAAAATATTTAAGCTGATGTGATTCAGAACCCCCTGGACTTGACTTTCGATTGTTTTCTTTATTCAAATGAGCCAATTTATAGAAAGGTTGAGTATTATGTTTGTGCTGAAGTAACCTGTGCGTAGATCAAAAGCTTTGAACCTACTGGTTCTTTTTGTCCGTTTTTAATAACGAGGTCTTGCAGCTTTTATCTATAAATTTGTCCCTGGTTTCTAATTCTCTTAGATGGAGCATTTCCTTTGGCGCAATCAAGAAGTTTTATGGTGAATTAAATGGGTAGGCACTGACTATTGCCGCAAAGAAAGCCTTCCCAATCTAGCATCTTGGAAATTTTGCGGCATGGTACTGAATATAAATCAAGGTTTGAGTTCGGGTGTTTTTCGAATTTTTTCTTCTCAAGCAACAACAATTTGAAAGGAAACCTGAGAAAATTGATGATACTCTTTACCAATTTAAAATAAAACCTTGTGGTTAAAATGCGGTCAAAATTTAATGGCCTAGCTTATATTTTGCATTTCGGAAGCTGCGAAGACGATGGAAAGCGCCCCAAAGTCTAGTTCTTCTAGAGCGGACCAGAACTCAAGAATATTTAAGTTTCTGATTCGTTTTGATTCAGAATTCATTCAGGTAGTCAATTGCAAAAGTGAGCTCAAGACCATAGTTAACTATGGGGCAACCACGAACACCAAGAATACTCCGGTCAGGATGCGCAGGGGGAAATATTTTCTAAATTTAAACGTTCATGTTTTCTAAAAGTGCCATACTTCCGAGGAGTGACATCACTCCGCTTTTGTGCCATTTTTAGTACATCACAAAATCTTCACACTCCTTCCCTACTCAAATGAAGTTTTATTCTGATGACGGCTGGCATCATTAGTCCCGGATCAATCACAGCATTCGTCAATCCCCATGGAATATTTGAAAAATTTCGTTTCCTTATTCCAAGACGTACCCAATGTGTCTACTCCGCAGTGGGCAACAGGCCGCAGTTGTTGTCTTATTGCGTTGGTCTAGTGTATCTCAATCCTGACTAAGGCTGGTCATTGATCCAATAACAAGCGGGTTTCCCAAATTAAAAACGTCGAAATAATGAGCGGGTTTGTTTCTCAGAAACCAATTATATAGTATTAACAAATAAGTTCAAGATGTTAACGAAATTTGTTTTTTCCTCAAGTCTTTTTCGTGCTATCGACCACAATTCCAACGTAATTCGCCAGGAACGAGCTTACAAAAGCTTTAAAGGCGATGCTCTGCTCTGCTCTCAGTTCATTCATGAAAGCGAATGCGTAGAAGCCTAGTGGCGGCGCACTGTCAGGAATGGATAATTGAGATAATGGGTAACTAAGCGGTTTAAGCACCCAGTCTAGAAAAATGGAAAGTAACTAATCGGTTCGCCAATGTCGATTCAGTACCCAGCACTGATCCCGACGACTTATAGTCAGCAACAGCAACTCCTCTAGCCTTAGCTTTGGCGTAGTTCAGTGCCAACCGCAGCGAGGGGGCTGCCAGTGGTCCGCTAGATTATCTTTCGCGCTGATAAGTTGGTCTCTCTCTCTTCGCTCAATCGACTTCTCGAAGAATCCTTCTCATCATAGTCTTCTATGTGGAAATTTGATGCGCGAAATTATCTTTTGCCCAATGCTCTCTCCCAAAGCATCAGGCTTTCCTATTCCACGTGATGTTTGCAATGGAATTCAAATCAGCTCATCAAGCACAATTTTCAGTTCCTTTTATTTCCTTCACTGCTACGACCAACATTTTCACGGAAGACACCGTGTGCCTCGGCCCGCATTAGACTCCCGTTTCAGAAGAATGAGTTACGCGGAACAGCCGAAAATCGAGGTCTTTATAGAGGGCTCATGTATTCGCGTAGAAATATGTCAAGATGGCGAGCAAACGCTTCTGCAGTCCTACATAATCTCAAAGTCGAGACAATCTCCGCTCGCCGTCGATGCGAAACATCGGGCTGATGGTCTACAAGCAATCGATACCGCTCCCGTTTCTACGAAAACACATCTTCATGCTTCACTGTTGGCCGTTATCTCACTTACCGGTAGTCACAATCAGTTACCATATTCCCACGTCGGTTGCGCAATCGACCTACACTACTTCATTCCGTAGCAAGTCGCACGAATCCCGCTGCATGAACTAACCGTACCAGCGACTTCGCTACCACAAAAGACATGCACACGAAAGCTCGCAAAGTATAATAAAGACGCGATTCAGTCAAGTCAAGAATTTATCACAATAACACCCTATTCCGCGACGATCGACCCGACGACGAGGTCGCTCACCGCCGCGTCCTCACTTCTGCATCGTACAACCGCCGTCACGCCGTCCGCGCTGTGGTCAAACTTCGAGTGCAGCAAGCATTGCACGCCGGGGAAGAACACACCCGCCATCATCAGTACATGTGCGCTGGCGCGCTCGTTCACGACGTGCGTGTTATCGAACGGCGCCATTCCCAAGTGCTCCACCACGAACGCGACCGCTTCCGGCACGTTTTCCTGCGCAAGCTCGAATGTATCGACCACTTCATTATCCGGGCCCAGCGCCTCCCACGCCGACTTGAAGTTGGATGGTAATTCCGCTGGTGGGGCCATGAGGTGTTTCGTTCCCAGTTCTAGGTCGTCCAGATTGTACTGCTCGTCGAACCCTTCTTCATCCGGCAAGCCGGTCGATGTGTCAACGTCCTTCACCACAAATTTCAGCGAACATCCCAACACACCACCCGGGTATTCACCATCCGCCGTGCGTTCAATTCCGACGTACGTTCGTGCTGGCTCACCATACTTCAGCACCTGTGTAGGGACTATGGTCATATCACCCAATCCAGACGCCGAGCTTGTGTCAACTTGTACATACACATTCTCGCATTGTTGGTCTTCAATAGTGTTACAGCACAAGAATTCGAGAACGACATGCGTCGCGTACAAGTGCACGGTGACGCTCGCCGTGTACTCGGTTTCCGCCTCGGTGAGATCCTTTGGCGGACAAGACCGGAACGGACGACCGAGCGATTGGAACTGCTCCACCTTCATGACTTCCTCTGCGAGATCTGTGACCACCTTCTTCTGGGAACGAGCAGCAGATGGAACGCCCATATCATCATCACCACCACCACCACCCAACGCAGACGGCGAAGATGGTGAAACGCCGGCCATAGCAGCCTTAGATACCTTGTTGATATCGAAAGCGACCTCTTTCGAACCAGAGGTAACGTAATGAAGGAGTTCCGCTTCAAGGTTTGCAATGGGGCATGGAAGATCGAGTAGCTTGTCGGTGGCCGTTACCATTTCCGCAACCTCTGCTTCGTCCTCCGTAACCACACTGCCCGCATCGTCTATATCCTTGAGCTTGTTCAACCCAAGAGACGCCATGTAGAACGTGGCGCGGTCACGCACTTCGTCGTCCGAATCCATCAGCGACTGACGCAGCAGGATCGCCACCGAGCGGCGGAGCGCCGCGGTAGAGTTCGCGCCGGCAAAACGCGAGAGCGCCGCGACGGCGGCTGCGCGCACGGTCGCGTTTTCGAGGATGAGGCGGTTGTAGATGTAGCGGATGTAGTTGCCGGGCTTGGGCATCAAGGGGCCCTCCTTGCCGAGCAGGTGCAAAATCTGCGTAGACAGCTGCGAGTGTTCGCAATCCTCAATGAACTCACACAGGTGCGAGAGGCAAGTCTCCTTCGACTCGGGGATTTTCTCCACGAGCCCGAGGAATGCTTCTACGATCGCCTTCTTGTATGCAAACCCACCTTCGTCTTTGAGCGAGTCGCCTAGGAAGTTCATCAGCGCGTCATACTTGTACGGATACTTGAGACATAGCGCATGAATCGCCTCCACGACCTTAATCTTGAATTCATCTGCGATGTCGGAGAGGAACCCTTGAATCTGACGAAGCAAGCGTTCGATAGAGCTTTCAGAACCAGTTCGGAGCAGAGTTGTAATTGCGAGAGTAGCAACCGACTTGTTCCGGTCGGCGATAAGAACCTCCATATCCGCGTTGCACGACGAAACCGCGAGCGGGTGCTTCGAGGCAATCTTGTTCAACGTACGAATGGCGGCGAATCGAGGGGCAGGTCGCGCCACTACCAACATCCGCAGCAGTACACCAACGGCTGGTTGCAATTCGACTGGAGTGACGCCGGGCAGGTTTGCAATCGCACGAGCCGCTTCGTAGCTAACGATGTCTGCACGGTGGCGAAGGCATGCTTCCAAGAAGTCGAAGAACGGTCGCGGCGCAGAGGACGAATCCGACGGTGGTGCTTCCTCTGCCATAATCCGAGTGACATATCGGATGAGGAGCACTAGTGCCATAGGCGAAGTGACACCTTGGCGCGTCATGCTCTGCACGAGCTTCGACACGGCGAGACGGTCATGCTGCTTGATGAGGTAGAGAAGCGCGAGTGCGTGGTATTGCACCATGGGGGAGCCGTGGTCCAACGCCTGCGTGATTTCATTGACCCATCGGCGAACGCACTCGCCCTTGCCGTGCGCGATGAGCTGCTGGCCGGAAACAAGCGCCGAGGAAGCGACGACGGGGTTGCGGTCCACGATTTCTTGCTTGAGGTAGCGCTCGACTTGCTGAATGATTTGCGCGTCGGTGATGGTGCAGAGCACACGAGTGGCGTTCGCGCGGTACATGTCCACTTCGGAGTTGATGTCCTTTGTGAGGCAGTTGGTCACGATAATCACTTCTTCCGCAGAATGCGCCAGTTCCTTGATGGCCAAGTACACCAGGCGACGCAGTACTGGTTCATTTGCTTGGAACAATTTGGTGACGGAGAAAAAGACGATAGTGGCCTCCTCCGATGATAGCACATCGCCTTGTCCGACAAGGTAAAGCAGGCGAACAAGAACCTCTTCGCATCGACGCGTATCCAGTTGTCGGTCGTTAAAAATCCGGCACTCTTGCAGGACCGCGCCCTTTTCTAGTCCATCGAACGGCGTATCGACGGCGACATCGTCGTCTTTATACTTTCGGTCCGGGTCAAGCATCGACATCTTGGTTCCGGGGTTCAAACGCACGCGGCGACGTGGCGGATCGGCGCGACCTGATGCGAAGCAAAACACGCAACTCACACGCGCAGGATGATTGTCGTCTTCGTGCACGATGTGGGAGTAGTGTTGACTGATTCGCTTACTGCTGACAGAATTCGGCGAACAACACGTCAGAAATATAGAAAATTCACACTCATTTACAATGATTCCTAACGTTTACGACCGAATATCAAACGTCTCAAACGCTGCTGTAAGCGGCAAAAATTGCGAAATTTTGCGGTGTGTCGAATATAAAACCGTTGCAAAAAAGCAGTCGCTCCCGAAGATTGCGAAAACTGTGTTACGTGGCAGGTCGATTAAACCGCAGCGAGTGTTAGGGTAAGGTTGTGCGAGTCTGTGAGTTTTGAAGTGCAAACAAGCCCAAGAACTCATCGTCGTCACAAAGTTTTGACGACTATTTACGGCCTCGCTGTGCCAGTACGATAGCGTATTTGTCGAAAGCGTCATGTCGTACGAAGACTACCGCACGGGGGGCGGAAGACGCCTGACAGCGCCGCCTAGAAATCCAACTGTTTTTGATTCGTTCGCGGGTGCTGCTGCCGCATCTGCTGGTTTACCGCAGGAACGGACATCTGCTCCCGGCAGTTCATCCTCTGCCCCTGCTACGACAAGTAGCTATCCTGTGAACCCAACCATAAGCGGGCGTGTTGTTAATCCATATAGCGCGAACGCGTATGCTACGAGTCGAGGTACAAATGCCGGAAGTGGACCGAATAACAGGCCAGTTGTTGGAGGAGGACAGGAGTATTTCATGATTCCTGGCACGAAAGGGACAAGACAAGATCGACTGAAGGATACGATTAAGAAAACAATGGCGGCAGCAAAGCAAGACAACTGGAAGATTGTTTGCGTGCAAGCGACGAATCATGACAAAGTGCCGCCGAAAGCAAAGCACGTGAACGTGATTGTGCAAGGCCTGCAATGGGGCGGGAGTATATCGAATCGCGACTCGCCGGCGGGCGGAGTGTTCTACCATCTTCGCAAGCGCATGATGCTGAACGAGTGGGTGGTGACCTTGAAGGCGCAATCCGTGTTCCACCATATTTTCCGCGACGGCAACGAGAAGTTCGTCGACTTCCTCTCGACGAACGCGCGCACCACGTTTCGCATGGATTACTTCGCCGACCCGACCAGCGAGGGGCACGTGCACACCAACTTCATCAAGTCGTACGGCTCCTACCTCGAGCAGAGGCTAGCGATGAAGGCCGCAATAAAGTTCCCCAAGGGCAAAGGCCGGGAATCCAACACTGCAAATATTGAGCGATACCACAATGCCACCATTGAACAGCTGCTCGCCGCACTGCCAGTGATCATGGATACTCTGGACACGATTCTGGGCATCGACGTGTCTGGGCAAACGAAGTTTTCGCCCGTGGCCAAGCCTGCGTTCACGATGATTTTCGGTGACCTTCGCTTGTTCTGGGGCGGGCTGTGCAAGGCCATGATTCGGTTGCTAGACTTGTACTTTAGTCTACCAATCCCGATGGCGACTATTGCGGTGGATGTGTATAAGCGGTTTATTGAAATGGTGAGCAAGTTACAACCGCTGTTCGATGTCGCGCACTCGTTTTATTCGGAGTGGGAAACGCCTCAACTCGGCCCGATTTCGCTCGAACTGGTAGAATCGATGGAGCAATATCTGAAAATCGGGCCGGAAGATCCAAACGCGAAGAAAGAACAGGCGTATTCGGATGAAGAAGTGTACGACCCGGAACCGAGACTGCTCGTTCCCGACAGTTATTACGCGCCTGAACCGGAATTCTATTCTTCGTCAGAGGAAGAAGTGGAACCTGAACCAACGCCACCTCCGTCGGAGTCGAGTGAATCGAGCTCAGAAGAGGAATCTAGCTCCGAAGAAGACGAACCTGAGCCAGAACCGGAAGTTAAGCCTGCTGCGCCTCCTCCTCCACCAGAACCGAAAAAGTTTGACCCTCTATCGGACTTACTTGGAATAACTGAAGGTGTAAATATGAGTAGCGCTACGAACAGCACGCCCAGTACACAACAGGTGACAGTTTATACAGGTGCGCCTCTTGGGATGATGCGGCCAACAGCGCTTGAACACACTGCGGATGACCGAGTGGCCAATGTCAAGAGCATAATGTCACAAGCACAGCAGCAGTCACAGCGTTCCGGATTTGGTGTTGACGGCAACAACATGCAGCTTGCTTTGTACGGACAACATCAACAAATGACCCCGCAACAGCAACTACAAATGCAACAGCAAATGGCGTTCCAGCAACAGATGGCGGCATACCAAACGATGGCGGCATACCAAAGCATGGCTATGTACCAGAGCATGGCGGCGGGGATGAACCCGATGATGGCACAGCAGCAAATGCCGATGCAACGGGGCATGATGCCAGGCGCACAATATGTTCCCACACCGCAAGGGAACACGGCGGTTCCTACAATGCAAGCAGCTCAGCAGGCGTATGCAACGAATAACTATCGGGTCACCAAATCAACTGAACAACAACGAGTGAACGACTCCGACACG
>JAAUYH010006971.1_pt1 | contig 17235 bp, 7 predicted proteins | sample 7278061 | NCBI WGS metagenome assembly JAAUYH01 (sample SAMN14350203, study PRJNA611818) | marine sediment metagenome | isolation source: surface marine sediment (0.6m) | place: French Polynesia: Moorea | collected 2018-08 | reverse complement strand
GTTCGTCACGCCCCTGATTCCGTCTTTCGGTGACACGCACGTCCTCTCAATACTCCATGTAATGCTGCAATCTGATGATTCTACCATCAAGTTGATGGCACATTGTTTCTGGTGAGAATCTCGACATTGATCTACCGCACAACCATCAGATGTCCCGTTGGAAAATTCCAGTGAAAGAGAAACCAGCTGCACTAGAATCGATTCGCGCAACTGCTGAATGAATTTCGGGATTCCACAAGAATCGTTGTGCAAACCGTGGTCTCAACGGTTGGTATTTTCGAATCATTGCGGTGCGATTGAATTGCCTACCGGTATCAGCAAGGCGTGGATTAGATGCGTGCCTGCCATACATTGGTCGACCCGAATAATACATTGTTCCAAAATCGGAATCCAACCCGCATTCCGTAGTTGTCCGGTTGTCTCTTCCTTTCGGTAAAAGACATCTCAATTAATGTTCCACTATTTTGGGGATGCTCTTCTATCAACAAGTTGAAACATCTCGAACATTGCACCATGCGCTTCGACAGAACATGCCCTTTCTTCTATCTCGAATGAGGACAAGAAGCCATGTGTTTCTCCGTGCATCTGTTTGCAACCATTTCTAGTTTCAGTAGTTCGAAACAATTGCCGACGTTTTGCTTCGCAAGTTTGAACGTCAAACAACGAAATTCTTTGACTCTAGCTAGTAGCTATTCTGCTTGAACACAGAGAAACATATCTTACATATGATCATCAACAATCATGCCGTTTATCTAGTAAGAAGTTGTGTATGTTTTTCTACTTGTTAAAATCGAAGGATGCATGATGCTGCTCCTTGACAACATTCAAAAATTGCACAGTGACGCCTGCATCAGAATAAATTCGAGACTTGAGTTCGATTTCCAAACACTGCAGTATTTTCAAGCAACGGTCCTATTTTACCACCACTTGGAAAACGGAATCAAACAAAGTCTTGAATCATCCCGAAAGGTCGTTTCCTGCATGTCAGTTGCAATACACAACGCCACCTCCGTGTACTTTAGTGGAGTAGACACAGAACGATGATGAAAAGGGGCTAAAAAGAGTAGGAGAATGCAGATTCTAATGACGCACTCTTTCGCAATGTTGGAAATTTCTCCATATTACCAGAATACAACTGCATACGCTACGGTAGTACTATTTGAATAAAACAACACATCTTTTGTACCAGTAAAGTTTGTTGGGATAGAAATAGAAAAGGACAACGGCTTCCAAGCAACACTAAGGATGGCTGAGCTTACTTTAGTTAGTACAGTTGAAGACGGCGCGGAGTAACAAGGCGGCGCATCTTCGCGAAAGTACCGAGACTGCTTGTTGCCGACATGCGAAAGTTCATCCGTTTATAAATCTTACAGTGACACGTGGATAAAAACCATTCGGCAATTAGAAGATTCTTACAGCACATACACTGGCCGCACAAGTAACCAAAGCCCAACAGAGAGTTGGGGTTGCTGGAAAAGATTTCGGGCCGACTCAAACTCACGCAAGCGAAACTCCTTTGCTGGTCCGGTCAGGAGGCCTTGCGCGAACAAAGTTTTATTGTCGAGCGCGCGCGGCGCGCATACTCAGAAAGCCGCAAGTCCTCGTCCCCACGGTATTCGGACGTTCCCTCCACCTCTTACTTGACTCGTCCGCGCGATGGCCGACGTCCATCCGGACTCCACCCCTTCCGCCGCGACGGACCCTAGACCGAAGGCGCCACACGCGGTGTATTCGGAAAAGTCGGTAGCCGAGAGCAATACCGAGCACGAACCCGCCCAGACCTCACCCACTCCTATGACGCCACCGGCATCGGTCGCACAGCCAGTCGATTCGATCGCCTTGACGCCAACTCAGATTGCGCCAGTCCAATCGGTCTCGTCTTCTACCACCACTGCTACTAAGCCGGAACCCAATGTTGTCGAGGACAGTCTTCCCGCAGCGAAACGGCTCAAGTCGGAACCAAAGCAGGAAGTACCCTCCACCGTCAAAGATGAGCCCGTTTCTGACGTCGCTAAGGCGGATGTGAAGATCGAGGTCGTTACTCCCGACGCCGCCGACATCAATTCCTCCGATGTCGCTGCGGCACAAACTAACACTCAGGTTCATCAGGATGTCAAACCCACTCCATCATCTCCACTACCTGTTGTTCCTTCTAATTCTGACCAAGCTAAGAGTGTTGCCGCATCTGAACCTCCTTCCACTACCATACCTTCGCAGCCGGAGGCGGTGCCGAATCAGGTTGCGCAACAGGCAAATCCACCACCACCACCACCGCCCCCACCTAGTCAGCAACCGGCGCAAAATATTGAGCAATTACCTCCTCCGCCGCCACCACCTCGCCAACCATTTCCACCGCCTTCGTCTGCTCCTGCTGGCAATGGTGGTCAGCAACCGTTTGTTCCGTATAATACTGGTCCGCCACCTCGTAATTTGCCGAAGACTGCGAAAAATCGTCCGAAAAATGCACGTGTTTTCGTTGGTAACTTGGCATCGGAATTTACGACACCACAGGAGATGATCAAAATCTTCTACAAGTATGGTGAACTAATCGAGGAACCAGTGCTTCGTCGTTCTTTTGGTTTCATTCAGTATTCCAACCCTGAATCCGCTTCTCGCGCCGTAGAAGGGGAACAGGGTCGAATTATTGGTGGTATCCCCATCGATTTGTCTATCGCTGATAATCGTGAAGTCAAACGAGGTACTCATGTTGTGAATAACACTCCCTTTCCGCACGGGCCTAAAGGCGCTGCATCTCGTAAGCGCAGACGTTCCAATTCGCCTAACAGACGCATGGGTGGTGTTCATCCTCCGCAGTATCGCCGTATGCGACCCGAGCCTAGAAATGGAATCCACATGCGTATCCTTTGCATGAGTACTACGGCTAGAAATTATGCACGCACGTGTGAAGCTATGTTCAGAAGCGAGACCAGTGGGTTAGGTTGCGATGTCGTTCAAATTGTTGCGAACGAACTTGGTAATGCTCTAGGCAAATGTATGAACCAGGTCATTCCGTATGTCCTTGTTGTTGCCAGTAAGGATGTAGAAGATGGGACTTGTACAATTCGAACCTTGGAGCGAACTGGGTACGAGAAGTCGGGTCGTGGAAACGGTGTCATTCCCCTTCGTGAGGCTATCAACGTTTGTCTTATCGACCGTGGTATTATTCCCCCAGGAGGTAGACCAGGTGGCCCCCCTCATCCACAGTATGGAGGTCCCCAACAGCCTGTTCAAATGGTTCAGGCGGGATGGTCTCAGCATAGTGGTGGTATGCACCCTAATCAGCCCAATCTTCGCAAGCCAGGCTGGATGACTGGCGCCCGAGCTCCGCCTCATCCTCAGCAGCCTAATCACATGCGCGGCGGCCCTCCACCACCGGGTGGTATGGCTGGTCATGTTCCTCCTCCTGGATATGGTCCCCCACAACCGATGGCGCCTCAAATGCAAATGGGTAGTAATCAGCAAGGATATGGTCAGCAGCCGTACGGTCATGCTCAAGGTTACGCTGGTCCTAGCGGTCCCCAGTTAGGGTGGACTCCAGGTGGTCAACAGCCAGTAGGAAACATGCCGCATGGCGGATATGGTGGTCCTCAACAAGACTATGGACGTGGCGGTGGTGCTGGTGGCTATCCTCAAGGGGGACCCATGATGGGTGGTCGCAATGGTTCAGGTCGAGATAATGAGTACGACCCAACTGCAGTAATGCCAGCAGGTGGTGGTCGTCCGGATTCAGGCTACAACAATTGGAATGCGCCTCAAGATCAGTATCACAATCGTGGCGGTACACAATATCCAGGTCGCCCTGGTGGCCAACCGATGCCACCCCATACGCAAGGCAATCCCAATAACCGTCCTGGCATGAATGGTGGAAATGGAGGTTATTCCATGCCACCTCAAGGTGGATATCGTCCCGATCAGGCGCAATCGTATGGAAATCAGGCCTATCCCCAACGTCCAACTTCGTATAACCAACCTTCGGGAGCACCGCAGGGTAACACGTACTACAACTATGGAAATGAGCAGCAACGCCCAGCAAGTTGGGGCCCGGGCACTTCGGGTTCCTATGAAGGAGGCAACCAGAATCAAGGCTATGGCTCCGGTCCTGTGATGCAGCAGCGCAGAGATGGAAGTTATGGTTCACCTCAGCAGCAAGGTGGTACTCAGCCAGGACGAGTTGCCAGCAATGGGGCGTCGTATAACAACACGCCGCCTTCGCAGACAGGAAACAATGTCGGAGCGCCGTTGGTAGACATTGGCAAGCTTACGAACCTGATTTCTACATTTACTCAACAACAGAATTCGGGATCACGTGGAAACCAGCGCAGTGATGCAAATGGGCCTCGTCCGGGCGGACAGTCAGCGCCTGGAGGTCAGGCACCTGGTCCCACCTCGGCGATGCACCCGAATCAATCAGGTGCGCCACGCGGTCAATACCCGCCGCATCAGTATCAGCAACAAATGCCGCAACAACCGCAGCAACAATATCAGCAGCAGGCACCGCCTGGGCAGCAAGCTCGCGGCTACTATGGTCGATGAGCGAGAAGTGCATTCGCAATCTAGCTAAGCAAAGACACGACGCAGGTCAGAGCCTATCTTCATCATCGATTGTCCTCAGGGTAGCGGTTTCATTCGCGTCAACATCGCTACGGCGGTTCATTCTATCCATACTTCCTTCATTCACATGCTTTTTGTTTTCACAGTAGCATCGGAGCAGTCTTTGCGCTCGCGCAGTATCGCGCTTGATGCTCGTTTATTCGCTTTGTTTTATTCATTGTTTGTTTCATCGCCACACTGTGATGGCGTCGTCCGTACAGATGTCTCTTGTTTTGCATCTCCGTGGTGGGCCCTTTCGTCCACATTGCTACATTTCAGCAATCGGTCGCAGCTGACATAGCTGTTGTGTGTATATCATCGCCATCTATCTTCCTCCCTGTCTTACTACACCACTTGTTGCTCTGTCGGATGCTCGGTCGTCCACCGCTTACTCTGCTTGCCAGTTGGTTGAGACACTGCGAGCGATGCCACTCACTTAACGTAAAAAACAGTTCACATCTTAGTCCCTTTGTTGTTCCGTGCCGCGCTTCGCCTTGCTCCATACTGTTTCGCCACAACTTGTAGAAATTGTCCCCCAACCGCAACTCGGCCCAAACACGCATGCCGGGGACTTCATGGAAGAGTGCTTCGCTCCGAACACTTTTGTCGTCGGGATTTCAACGCAGGGTTCTACGTGTGGCTTTACAAAATGAATATGTGAAGGAGGATGTCAGACTAAACTTTGGAGGAAGGTACGGTAGACATGAATCGGTTGAAAAATTTTTGTACCTCAGCTCCTTTCGAAGAACCATTTCTATTACTACCAATGAGTACAGTACTACGGTACTGCTTGCGGGTGTAGTACGGGCACGAACATAAATCGAGTAGTAAGCAAAGCGAAGTTTATTGACTTTTTCCGATTTCAGAGAGAGTAGAAAAGCACATTGTCAGTACAACCACATCTACCGTATCGCTCGATAACGTGAATCGAAACAACCAAAGATAAGTAGACTTTAATCACCTTGTCGCTTCCCAAACAGGGGGACGATACTGCTTAATTACCACAAGTAAGTGTTAGAGCAAACAGCACCATTAACAAATGAGTGGGAAGGGTCGGTCGAACGCGACGGCTAGGGCAGCATTAATAGTAACGGGGGTGAGGAACGAAACGCCAACGCAAGAGTTTTACGCAAGCATCTACAATTCGTCCTTTCTGGCGTGATCGGCGCCAAGGATGGAGCTGGCAATTTCCTCCAGGTCACGTCGTTTTGTTTGAATATCATCGGCCTCTGTTTGGGAGACGTCCACGCCCCGAGCGTAGGTCTCCGCCTCGGCGATGTTTCGTTCGAGGTCAGTCTTGTCGTCAGAAGCGAGCTGGCTTCCCGCGGAAGAAATCTTTCTTCGCAGTGTCTCGATGTAACCCTCCAGCTCATGCTTGGCGTCAACTCGCGCACTAACCTGACTGTCTTCATCTTGGTATTCCTCTGCTTCCTTGACCATACGTTGGATTTCCTCCTGGCTCAGACGTCCACTGTTTCGGTCTTCGATGGTGATTTCCTTCTTCGATTTCGATCCCTTGTCTTCTGCTTCGACCTTGAGAATACCATTCTCATCGATGTCAAATGTCACAATGACTTGTGGTTGTCCCTTCGGTCCTGGTGCAATTCCAGTGAGGTCGAATTGACCCAACAAATGGCAATCCTTCGTCAGTGCACGTTCACCTTCATACACATGAACTGCAATGGTATCCTGGTTGTCAACAGTAGTTGTGAAGCTTTCACTCTTTCTTGTGGGGACAACAGCGTTACGCTTGATAATCTTGCTCATCACACCACCAAGAGTTTCGATACCAAGAGACAACGGGGTGACATCCAACAACACAATGTTGTTGTTCAACATAGACTTGTCACCAGACAGAATACCAGCTTGGACAGCCGCACCGTAGGCGATGGCCTCATCCGGGTTGATGTCGGTGTGGGGTGCCTTGTCGTCGAAGAATTCGCGAACAAGTGCCTGCACCTTCGGAATACGAGTCGAGCCACCAACAAGGACAATCTCATCCACAGCGCTCTTTGCGAGACCGGAGTCCTTCAACACCTTGGCAACTGGCTTCAGTGTCTTCTTGAACAAGTCCTCATTCAGCTGTTCGAAACGGGCACGAGACAGGGTTTCGGACAAGTCCTGTCCTTCGTACAACGCCTCGATTTCGACACGAACCTGGGTCTTGGTCGACAGTTCGCGCTTGGCCTTCTCAACTTCACGGCGAAGTTTGCCGAGTGCACGCTTATCCTTGGACAAGTCACTCTTGTACTTGCGCTTCCACAAGTTCATGAAGTATTCAATCAATCTCTGGTCGAAGTCTTCACCACCAAGATGGGTGTCACCATTGGTCGCCAACACCTCGAAGACACCGTCCTCAATGGTGAGCAGGGTCACATCGAAAGTGCCGCCACCGAGATCGAAGACCAAGATGTTCTTCTCTCCCTTCTTGTCGAGGCCATAAGCGAGTGCAGCAGCAGTCGGCTCGTTGATGATACGCAGCACATTCAGCCCTGCGATGACACCGGCGTCCTTGGTGGCGGAGCGCTGGGCATCATTGAAATAGGCGGGTACAGTGACCACGGCACGTGTGACCTTTCGTCCCAGATAGTCCTCGGCGGTCTTTTTCAACTTGGACAGGACCATGGCGGAGATTTCCTCCGGCGAGTAGACCTTCTGCTCGCCACGAACGGCGACCTCGACATGGGGCTTGTCATCCTTGGCGACGATGGAGAAGGGGAGCAACTTCTTGTCACGCTGGACGGTGGGCTCGTTGTATCGACGACCAATCAGGCGTTTGACGTCGAAGACGGTGTTGAGGGGATTGGAGGCGGCCTGGTTCTTGGCCGCATCACCGATGAGGCGTTCGGACATCTCGCCCGCGAACGCGACGTAACTCGGAGTGATACGGTTGCCCTGGTCGTTGGGGATGATCTCTACCTTGCCATTCTCGAGCACGCCCACACAGCTGTACGTCGTTCCGAGGTCGATGCCAATCACGGGGCCTTCGTCGGCAGCCGTATCACCGCCGCTCTTCTTCTGGTCCGCAGCTAGCACCACAAAAAACAGCGCCGCCACGGCCGCATACGCGACCAAACGTCGCACTGTCGATACCATCGTATGTCGCAGCACCTCCCTACACTATCGTTGTACGGATCGAGTGCCTGGTGGCTGGTCGTCGGTCCGCTGCGCCCCGAAGGTAACGATTCAATCTTCTTTATCTGGGGAATCGATCGTAGTAATGCACTGCTGGGTCGACGTACGGATCAATCAACATATGCTGCAGTAATTAGAAATTCACTGTGCCACCACTTGCAATTATCATCGTCTTTGCATGCAAAAAATCTGCGCACATTTTTGTTACACGTTCATTTAAACGTTGCTATTTCGCAAGTAAAACACTTAAATTTTGCCTGGAGACTCGATTACTATATTGCGGCGTACTTGTCGAATTTTTGCTGAAATTTTCAGTTAGTCTTCGCGGATCAGGTCGTAAGATGCATTTGTCGTATCAGAATGAGGCTCTAACGACATCAACATCTACCTCGAAAAAATTTTTCTTTATGGACCGATTTCTAGTAGCTATGCTAGGAACCCAGGATATATTTGTTCACCCTATGTATAAGAGAACTGTTTCCCTCTATGTGCGCAATTTAGTAAACTCCGATCAATGAAAATTATTCGCAAACTAAGCACTAATTTGGTACTTTCTTTCCGTATTAATTTTTGATTTTTGGTTTACGTAGCCAGTGACCTTATTTGTGGACGAAGAACTAGAATACTCGGTCAAACATTCGTTGAATAAAACTAGGTCTCGTGAATCAAGCACTGTTCTAGTATTGTGAGATTGGTCCTAATAAAACGTAAGTCTAATGAAACGATCCAAGTTAGAAAATACAAACGGCTATGCATTTCTTCAGGCAGCAAAAATTTGTGGTATATCAGTGGAAACTATAAGTCACAATTAAGAAAGCAAAACATTCTATTCAGAGACACCATAGCTAGCAGTGCAATAAAAAGTTTTGATTTTCCGACTTGCTGAGTATATGTTCTACTACTCATACTTTTTAAGAAGTCGTATGTACCTTAAGCTTAGAAAAGTTTGATAATCATGATATAAGTAAATGAACTCTTTCTAAGTTAAAATATTAATGTTCATAACATTTTCTACATTACCATGGACGTGCACTTGTCTGTTTTTACCGATTAGGGCTTTAACAGGATGAGCATAAAAATTGTGCGCGATAAGAAGACAGCACAAAAATAATTCTCGGAAAATATATTTCGAGATACAGAGACTAATTTTATCATGATTCTGCGTTTAAAATCGCTACTGTAAATTCTTGAACCAGCTTTGAGTTAAAAAAATATTCCATAAAACATTTTTGATTTTTCTATATTCAAATCCGATCCACAAAAATCATGCTTGAGAAACCAACAAATTTTTATGTATCTTCTCGTTCATAGCGAGTGTTCCGAAGCCTCGTAATCTGATTTCCATTTTGGAATTACAAAATGCTTATTTTTACAACCAATCCCCTGGGTTATGCTAGAAGAATTATTTGTGGCAAAAAATTTGCTTAGTCCGCGTTCATTGTGAATATTTCATCTAGTTCACATTATAGATCCATAATTTCTTCATGAAGTGCATTATTTCCAAGAATTTCTTTTAGCTTCCTTTACTTCTGTTTGCTTCGCTGGATCCTTTGTTAACTAGAAATCGAACAACTGTTTATTCACGAGGTCAGCTTAAAGTCTCGTTAGCCCCATCGAAATGAGTATTTCAGTCAAATCCCCAAGAAGTACGAATTTCATCAACGTTTTACGAATTAGAAGGAACATTAGTGCAAGTGATTGATCTATTTTTGAGATGCATCTATCTGTTCACATACTTTTTCATTGTCCCGAGTATTTTCAATCAACGGACTTCTCGTTTACACGCTCTGTTTTGTAAATTCTGCACAATTGTATATAGTTTGAGCACTTTCTTTTGTACGAATGATCGAGTATGGTTTTATTGTTAATCAAATTTTCCTTCTAACGCTCAATTTAGCAGAAATTATAGGCAATGCGCTCTACTGTGAAATCAGTTGTAACAGCAATATTATTTGAGCAAATTGTAAGTTTCGCGTACTACACGCTCATTGATCTATCTCTTTCAAATTATTTTGAATCACACAAGTGAAATTTTTTATTGTCGGTTGTATCAATCCCCTCTTTGATTTTTTTCTACCCTTTTTTCGGCTACGCACTCATATTGTCCATTCATCAGCTAAATTGGATGGATGTCTAAAGAATTCTTCCATCTAGTAAATTCGATATTTAGCAATCAATAGATCCAGTGATTTTAAAAACTCGGGGGAAACTTGCCATGGACATGGTAAACCTTCGAGATCTTTCATATCCTTCCGTTCTGGACAAGGCAGCATGCTTATCCCGTAAATGAGTATCTCAGTTCATGACTCAACCTATCTCTTGACTCAGCTGCTTTTTCAGCACTTCACTGTCATTCCTCATTCAAATTGGCCGCAGATCTCGAAGCGCACAATCTAACTAGAGTCATCACTAAAAACAGAGAACATCAATAGAATTCTATACAATATCCAGTGCTACAAGTGAATTCAAGCCATTACAATAATATCATTAGACTCTTGAAATTTGTAGATTGATTACGAATGCAGTAGTGCAACGAACGTTTCGAGAACGTGAGCGATTTTTAAGGAATTTTAAAACCACTGCTGTTTTGTGAAAATTTACAATTATCAACCTAGGGATGTTAATCTGAATGAACTGTAAATCCCCATCAAGGGTTTTTGAGTAGCAGTAGAGCAAATAAATATTGAAGTAGTGGCAAAGATCCAGCTTAGGGCTTTTATATCACAAATTTCAATTTTATCAATATCTTCAAAGAAAGTTGAAGCCTAGCTATGAAGGATTCTCGATCTTTAACAGAAATTATGCAGGTCCCTTTGTTCCGATTTCTGGATTGTTAGCTTATACTTTGTATCAGTACTGAGGGCCGTCGATCATCTAGTGAATATTAAAGTTCTAAGTTTAACCGACTCATAATAATGATACCACAGATCATTTCTCGAGCACACCAAGAAATTACTTACTGGACCAAAGCTTCATTTATACAGGCCTGTTTGAGCACGAAAAGCGTTTCGGTCAGTCAATGGAAGGTGAAACACTGCCAAGTAAATAGAAACAAAGGCTTTTCTGAATCCAGAAAATTTTCTTTTTCTTCTGTATGATGACTGGTAACAAACTCGAGTAAGTATTCTAAATTTCTTAAATTATTGATGCTTTGATGGAACGTTCCGAACTGTCTCGTTGGTATTGTAGTTTTCAATTTTCGTGAGAGTCACTTCAAAATAAACAAATTACATTTTATAGGTTGATTAATGCGCACCTAGAGTTAATGTAATCATTGCTGATAGTTTATTAAAATCAAACAAAATTAATTAAGTTTTTATGTTCTCAAGATTGATTTGAGCCATAAAATTTTCTACTTCAAATTTTCTAGTTCTGTCTTCAGAGCGAGCTTAATAATTAATTTAGATGTGAGGAACATTGATGTTCTAATCTTCGAATTTATATTGATAACTAGCAGCGAGGATAGCAAGAAGAACGAATTCTGCAAGATTTGCTACAGATTACAATCTATTTTGTACTCTATGAATCTAGTTTCTCATCAGTGTATATTTTCGACAGAAATCGAGTTGTAACCGAAAATTCTGAGATAAGCTCATAGTTCTAATGATTTCTCCCATTATTACCATAAAATTTTCTACAGATTAACTCTCGTTGCATTGTTGAGTTTTTTCGCCTGCAGGTAGCTTTCCACGAAGCACGTTGAATAAATGTAAAGGTATTGTAGCATTACCGGACACGTTTTATTAGTATTCGACCTAAGCTACATGATATTTCCTTCTTTCCTACGCTTTTCAACATGGTTCGTGTAGGTCGGTTTGTTAACCGAAAGTTATGTGTAAATTTAGATTACAAACATAATTATTAAGTTACCGGTTCATTTTATCCAAGAAATTACATCGTCAACTTGAATCGTTAAAGAAATAGTCCTCGAATTGAGATCATTAAAATACTTGTTAGAAAAGTATGTCTAGTGTTCTAATAGTTCCGCTTTTCATTAGTCAATCTTTTCAACAAAATATCCAAAACATGCGAATACGCGATTGAATCTATGTTTTGTTTCTTTCTATCTTAGCATAATTTCCTGTCTGCAGATCAGTTTCAGATCTCTAGAAGACTCCCGTTGAGTAAGATCTATCACGGCTGTTAATTCCAGTCGCAGTACAGATTGAGATCGAAATATTTTATGAAGTATACAGTCGTTCCGAGTCATCCTCACTGTAACGATACCGTAGTGTCGATGCTGCATTGCTATGTTTATACTTTTCACTGCGAAAATCAATGCAGGCGATAATTGTTCATAGACTAGTGGCTCGGCAGATATTCGAAAGCGGCTGCTCTTGGCACCATCTCCCGTGCGGGCCATTTCGAAGCCAACACAAAAATAAAGGTAGAATTCTATTGGGCGGGGAAACGAATAAAAGTGGGGAAACGAAATTTTACATAAAAAAGCGCTAGCAAGGTATCGAAATGAGTTACGCGCGGCGGCGGCGCGTAACAGCGGGAGAACAATAGAGACGGCAAAAATAGATGAGCTGGAAACGAATTTTACACGTTACGATTCCATTTTCGGAAACTACTTACAAGTCAGCGATGCGGATTCGGGGGACGTAGGGTCGTGCAAGGGCGGGAGGAGTGATAGAGGGATGCGAATGAGGCCAGGTGGCAGGGGTGAGTGCACGCACACGAGGATAAGGGGTAGAGTAAGCACGCACAATACGCACTCATGGAAGGAAGGTTAGTAGGTGTGCACACACGAGCACACACACGATTCGTGAGGGTAGATAGGTGGATAGGCTACACCAAGCACCATAACAGTAACCACCAACGGGCGCTCCACACACACTCACCCCAATCTGAACATGGGAGACAGAAGTTGCACACTCCCATTAGCACAGCGTGAGCCAGCCAGTGAGGCCACACGACGAACAGCCCACATCACGGGATCACTCCACACACACGCCCTAACAATAGCCATAAAGTTTGAGTTGGTCCACCATCCATTTGAGACCATCACGGAGGTTGTGACCTTCGGTGGCGACGGTGGGCATGACGCGATAATTCCTTACGGGTAGATCTTGTAAATCCAATTCTCTTGCTACGGTATCGATGGAGACAGCATTGGGCAAGTCCTGCTTGTTGGCGAGTACTAAGAGGGGGATGTCGGGGACGATGAGGGATTTCTTCTTCTTGTCGCCGAAGAAGAGTTTCTTGAGCTCCTCAGCGGCCTGGGGCAGACGGTCGGGGTCGGAGGAGTCGACGACGTAGGCGACGCCATTGGCCTCCTTGCTGTACGTGCGCCACAACGCACGCACCTTCTCCAGCCCGCCCACGTCGTACAGCTCAAAGTCCATGCCGTCCACACGGACCACCTCCTTGTTCATGCCCAGCGTGGGGATGGTGTCCAGCTTCTTCCCATGCTTCACATGGTACAAGATCGTGGTCGTGCCCGACCCATCCAGCCCGACGAGTAACACGCAGGGCAGCTCCCCATCCTTGATCCCGGTTTTGCCGGAACACGCACTGATCGCGCTACCCATGCTGCAGCTCGGTGGTGCCAAGTAGGCGGATTATATTTCGTGCACACACGCCGATTCACGCACCGCTCGTGTGTGTGGCGTTCGTTGCGGGAGGCGGGTGTCGAACAACCCCCGCCCGGTCCAGCCCAGCACGCGAAATTCCCGCGCTGGCTCGCCGTTTGCGCGCACACGCGCGCGCGACGCTCTCGACCCTGCCCGTGTGCCGCGGGCTTGGTTCCGCACCGCGCGGCAAGGGTTCACCCGAACGTGCGCCTCGACAGCGGGGTGTGCGCGGGACGCAGGTGTGACGACGACAACAACAACAGCAGCCCGCCCCAACAACTCCTACGGCGTGCGGGCGTGTGTGTGCGCGTGCGAATGTGTCTGTGTGGTGTCGGCGTGTGCGTGTGTTTTCGTGTGCGTGTGCTAGTGGACTCGCGGCGCGGCGTGTGAGTGTTTGTGCGTGCGGTGGACAGTCAGAGGAGAACACAGGACACGGGGGCCGAACGAGGTGAGAAGAGGACCGAACGGGGCACCGCAAAATTGGCGCCAGGTGGCAGGTTACGGAAGCGTTGAATGAACCGTTCGTATTAGAAACTTGCTGTTCTCACGCTCACCCCTTACTTTCCTCGCGACCAATCCTCGGCGTAGAACACCAGTTTGTAGCTTCCGACCCCACCCGCGCACCGGCCTGGTTAACACGCCCACGCCGCGATCTATTGGTGCACCACTACGCATCTGCTAGTCGTGGTATCGTTGACAGACTCGCACTTTCCAAGCTACGCGCAATATCTTGCTCACGTTTGCTTGCATCCATATATGTCCATCTGTCTATTGACTTCCGTCCGTCATCGCAACAAGTAGGGACAGTACTGCTATTATTCCTATTGCTACTGCATTAGGACCAGTACGCTGTGCAGAACGCGAAGGAACGACGGGATATGAGTGCGTCGGGGGGATGCGGTGTGTCCAACGATCCACACGAACCGCGCTGATTTGCAGACATGTGAGAAATAGGAAAGGCGCGGCGCTATGAGGGCGAGTTCTGGAGGGACGGCGCGATGCCGCAAAGTACAGCCGCGGCGGCGAAAGCGCTAGGCTAGCCAGTTTTGGCACCGAGGCGGCGTCAAAGGAGCGCCGAAAAACAATGGCGCGCGCTCGCGCCCTGCCTGGGGACCAGCCGAGCGACCAGTCGCGCGCTGCGCAACAACGCCGCGAGATATTTCGCGTTCCGTACGAGCGCGGGCTAGACAGCGCGCTGGCGGCGCGTGGGAGCGGTACCCGAGTGCTCATCGATCCTCTCACCCATGAGCGGCGCGGCGGACCGAGTCGACGTACGCGCGCTTCTGCACACGTCACCGACGCGGCGGGAACAGCACGCGTGCACAACCGTGTCGGCTGGCGTCATCGAAAGCGCGGGATACGCTTGCGTCTATGAAACACGCGGCGGCAAACAACAAGCGAATAGTTAGCTACGGCGGTCGAAGACGAGACTACGAGCGCACTTGCATCAACACGTCAGGTAGTGAGGTAAATCATTCGGCGATTCGAGGCGACGTCCCCATCAGCATACACGCACGGCACGCAGTAAGCAGAAGTGGCGCCGAGTGGGTGCGCGTTGCAGGACCGGTGTTGGCATTGCATTGCGGCAGCGCGTGTAGCGGACCGCTGCGGGAACGGAAACGCCCTCATTGCACCACGCGCGCGCAACCGAACATTCCCGCGCCACGCATTGCGGCGGCTGCCGTGCCGCGCACACGAATGATCGCGCGGGCGCGCGCGGTGGAAGGAAGCCGACGCGCCGCGCTTGCGCAACATGGGGACAACGAAGGCGCGCGCCTCGCCGGGGGCTTGTGTGCGTTAGGCTAGATCAGTTTGTCGGGCAAGAATAGCACGCTATTTCTCGCGCTATTTCGCCGCACACCGCACGCGCGCATACATTCGCTACCACCTCGCTCGCACACGCCCGCCGGCCTGCAGCCGCCGCAGCCGCACCCCAATCCAGCACCCGCAGCACTGCGCAGAAAAGAGCGGAATGGCCGCTCGGTCCGCCGCCGGCCCGGCGCGGCCCAAGTTGCGTACCTCGCGGCGCGCATGCCGCCCGCCTTACGCGTCCGTATTCACGGTTCTATTTCTAGTTGATAGGTCGGTACGTTACTGCGCGAGCCGAATAAGTTGCCGCTGGTTGGCGCACAGGAGTGCGTGTCGGTACAGCCGCCACTCCCGTGACGACTTGTCTGCGTCGAAATGAGTGCACGTCGCTAAGCCACTGCGCCGCCGCAACCCGCCGCAATGTATCTTCCAAAGCTCTATCGCCACAACCCAATTCGATCCAACCACAACAATGAAACACTGAATAAGTTTACACACGGTCCGCGCCCGAAAGCGGCGCCTCCCGCCTACGTCCTACTTGCTGGACGCGTCGGCCCAGTCCACGGACGAGTTCCTCGGCCCCGTGTCACTCTCCTTTACCGCCGCCGCTGCCGCGTTGCCCGCACCCCACCCGAACGCCCAGTTGGCCAGGCCACTCGCAAAGCCCGTGCCCTTGCGCTCGCCGTCGTCCTCCGCGGTGGACGCGGCACTCACCTCCACCTTCTTCTCCACCACCACGGGGGTGCTGGGCTTCACGACCCCGTCCTTCCTGGGTGGCGCCACGGTCCTACTCGACTCACGTCGCTCCGTGTCCTCATCGACGAACATCTCGTCTTCCACGGGGCGAAACTCGGGCTGCACGTACACGCGCTCGCACAGGCGCACGAACTCCTTCTCCTCTTCCTCGGCGCCAGTGCTCTCCACGTCGTTCTCCTCCACGACACGATGGAGCGCGCGATGCAGCCACCACGCGGCGAGTGGGAACAGCAGCATGGGCGCGCCCGCCACGACGGTGGGGCCTACGGCGAGGCGCAGCCCCAAAAACCCTGTGAGCCCCGCGTGCGCCACGAACAGCGCGAGCACCAGGCACCACAGCGCGGCGGGGAAGAGCTCGCCCGCGCCGTCGTACAGTTCCCTGCACGCGTAGCACAGCCGGTACTTGGTGGGCGGGAAGTGCAGCAGGTGCCACAAAAACGCCACGATGAGCACGACCGGCGTCACCGGCGCGTACATGAGCCCCACGATGGCCACCAACTGCGCCTCCGCGTACGCGTCGACGTAGGTGTAATGCGCGCGCCAGTCGTCCGCGTCGCGATGGTCGCGCACGCTCACCGCCTGCCGCAGCCGCGTGTTGCGCCCGCGCACACGGCGCACCTGGCACAGCGCGCCGCCGGCCGTGAAGCAGCCCTTGAGCACTATGAACACGCACGCGAACCAGCCATGGCTGGCCGCCACCTCCGCGATCAGCCTGTTGTACGGCACACCGGGCACGCGGCCCGCCACCTCGTACAAAACCGCCACGCCGAAGCGCGCCACGACGACCGTCCACACGGTTAGCAGCAGTAGCGCGGAGCGGGCGATGGAGTCGCGGCGCTGCTTGGTGGGTGTGCGGAACACGATGGCGATTTTTTGCGCGAACCCGCTCATGGGTGCGAGCGACACGGCGAGGAGCGCGGCGGGGAGGATGGCCTGGATGATACCGGCGCCCACGAAGTGGATGCGCGCCACGGGCTGCGCGAAGGCCAGGGGGGTGACACCAGCGATTTTGATACGGGTGACGGTCTCGAGGCGCACGAAGCCCTCGACGGCGGCGGCGACGCCGACCCCGAGCAGGGTGGCGAGGAAGAGCGGGACACATGCGGCGAACGCGCGGCTGCGCGCCAGCTCGGGCATGCCCATGAGCGACTTCCAGTCGACTGCGGCGGGCTCGGGAGCGCGCGCGATGCGCCACGCCTTCACGCGCGCGTCGTCGGTCAGGGCGGCGGCGGTGGCGGCGCGTGTGGGGTAGATGACCACGCAGGAGCGCACGGGGGCGTCGGAGGCGGACGCCGCGGTGATGGCGGCGCGTAGCTCGTTCTCCAGGCGGTGCTCGGTGTTGCGGAGGTCCTCGGTCGCGGCTTCG
>JAAUYH010177828.1_pt1 | contig 17240 bp, 14 predicted proteins | sample 7278061 | NCBI WGS metagenome assembly JAAUYH01 (sample SAMN14350203, study PRJNA611818) | marine sediment metagenome | isolation source: surface marine sediment (0.6m) | place: French Polynesia: Moorea | collected 2018-08 | reverse complement strand
GTTGACACCGGCCGGATGGGACGGCGAACGGCCGATTGGCGCATAAGCGCCCGGGATGAGAGTACCGAGAAGCTTTGACGTACACTGCCTGCTTGCCTCGTTTCGTTGCTCCTTAAGTGGACAAACAGAAGTATCAAGACGTTTACCCGTCCTCGCCGATCCTGGACAGTGCGAAGCACGCGCGTGCGTCCGCAGCCGAGTTGCTTACGCTCGAGTACTTCGAGGCGGAGCCGGGCACCATGCCCACGCAGGTGTTCGACCAGCATCATATTCTCCTCAACCTGAAAGAAGATGCGCACCGGGTAGAGAACTGGCGGGACGGCGAACATCGTGACTTCACGTTTCGCAAGCACGAGATCATCGTCACGCCAGCCGGTGTCGAAAGTGGCTGGCGGTGGCATGCCAGGTCAAAGGTGGTCGTCGTAACGCTGGATCCGGGCAAGTTCGAGCGGTTTGCGCAGACCGAAGTTGGCGTATTGCTCGCCGAAGCGCAGTTGAAGTCTCTGGCGCAATTCAAAGACCCGGACATCTGTTATGCCGGAGCGATGTTGAGAGACGCGTTGGCCAGTGACGAGCAGGGGTCTGAGCTGCTCTTCGAAAGCCTCGCGCGAGTGTTTCTCGTCAAACTCATTCAGAAATACGGCCTGCAGGAGGACGCGTACGCTTTCTCCAGCAGCTTCACCGCGAAACACTACAAACGCGTTCTCGACTTCGTCGCGCGAGACTACGGAAAGACGATTCTCGTCGAAGACCTCGCCCGGGAGGCGGCATTGAGCGCGTCGCATTTCGCTCAGCTGTTCAAGCGGACGATCGGGATGAGTCCAATCCAGTTCGTCATGGCCTTTCGGGTCGAACAGGCGAGGAAAATGCTAGGACGACGCGATACGCCGATGATCGATATCGCGATGTCCTGCGGGTTTGCGGATCAGGCCCATTTTTCCCGCGTATTCAAGCAGGTAGCGGGGGAATCACCCTCAAAGTACCGCAAACGCCTGTTTCCATAGCGGTCATTTCTCTCCGTAGAATCCTTCAAAACTTCCGCAGGCCGGTTCAAGAGCGAGTCACGTCGCCTCGGTAGATTGGTTGCCATGCTCACCACCCCATCAACGAGGACAGTTGTGAAGACATTACTTGCTGCGACGGCGATCGCCGTCATCCTGACATCGAACTCAGCGGAGGCTGCCATGAAGAAGCGCGTCACCTTCGAAAGCGCCGGCCAAACCCTTGTCGGCGACCTTTACCTGCCCGACTCGTACAGCGAGGGCGACCGACTGCCGGGTGTCGTTGTGACCGGCGCCTGGATGACGGTCAAGGAGCAGATGGCGGGCACCTATGCCGCCGAGCTCGCGGATCGTGGCTATGCTGCGCTGGCGTTCGACTTCCGCGGCTGGGGCCAGTCACCCGACGAAGTGCGGTTTCTGGAGGACCCGGCTCGCAAGACCGAGGACATCAATGCGGCAGTCAATTTTCTCGCGAAACGCCCGGAGGTCGACTCAGCGAGGATCGCGGGACTGGGTGTTTGCGCATCCGCCGGCTACATGAGTGACGCCGCGCTTCAGAATGCCAACATCAAGAGCCTGACGCTGGTTGCGCCCTGGTTGCACGATGCGGACATCGTCGATGCCGTTTACGGTGGCGAAGAAGGCGTTTCCGGGTTGATCGGGATTGGCCGCGAAGCCGCTCAGTCGAACGAACCGGTCTTTCTCGAAGCGGCGAGCCTGACGAACGAGAATGCGGTCATGTACCAGGCGCCGTACTACACGGAAACGGATCGAGGTCTGATTCCCGAGTTCGACAACCGGTTCAATGTTGCTTCCTGGGAAGGTTGGCTCACTTACGACGCCATTCAGACGGCCGACCGGCTTGAGAAACCAACCCTGCTCGTGCACTCGGAGGCCGCGGCGATTCCGCAAGGCGCCAGGGAGTACGCCAACCGCATGGGCGAGAACGCAACCGCGATCTGGCTGCCCGAAGTCACGCAGTTTGATTTCTACGATCGTCCGGATGTCGTGAAGACTGCGGCAGACGCTGTAGCCAGGCACCTCGAGGAGACCCTGAAATAGGGAAGACAACCATGAGATACACAATCCAGGGAATACTCATCATGACACTATTATTCGCCAGCCCCACGATCGCCTATGCCGAATCAACGGATGTCGCCGCGATCAAAACCATCGTCGAAAGTGTTGCCGTACTGGCGGACAGCGGGAACTTCGAGGCGCTGGAAGAGCTCTACGCCGACGAGATTCAGGTTGACTACACGTCACTGGCCGGTGGGGAACCCGAGCTCAAGAGCCCAAAGGCATTGATGATGGAGTGGGCAGGCGTTTTGCCCGGTTTCGAACGAACCCGCCACGAGATCTCGAACATCGAAGTCAGCGTAAGTGGCTCCCAGGCCGTCGCGACAGCTGACGTGATCGCCGACCATTACGTTGCCGAGCTCTTCTGGCAGGTCACTGGCGACTATCGCTACGAACTTGTCAACGCCGGAGAGGGTTGGCGCATTGCTGCGGCAACGTTCAACCTGCGAAACGAGCAGGGCACACGCGAAGTGTTCGGCCCTGCCGCCGAAAACGCGGCGGCAAATCCGCCTTCGTACATCAGGCGTCAGCAAACAGCGGAAGCCGTTCGGGTCTTGCTGACCTCTCTCGAAGAGAAGGACATGGAGAAGTTCGCGTCGATCTGGGCTGAAGACGCTGTACAGGACATGCCCTATTCCCCGGAAGGTCATCCCAAGCGCGTGGTTGGCAAGGATGAACTCGTGAAGCTCTACTCGGGTTGGCCGCAAAACAGCGGCAAGGCCGACTTTACATCGCAGCTCATCTTCTACCCGATGCAGGATCCGGAGACGATCTTCGTCGAATTCAAGGGTGACGTAGAGATCATTCCGACCGGGCGCCAGTACAAACAGACCTACGGCGGCCTCTTTCACGTGGTCGACGGAAAGATCAAACTGTTCCGCGAGTACTACGACCCGGCGCCGTTCGCCTGGGCATTTGGTCTGAGCGAATGACGTTTCGTTGAACCTGAGCCTCCGAAGGAAGCGTTCACAGGACGCGCTTCCCGGCTGACTAGCGATTGTCAGGCCGCTTCGACGAAAGTTCGAGCCTTGATTCGGACGAAACGACCAATATATTTTCTAAGCGTACGGGGCGTCCTGTACGGTCACATCGAGGGGCTTACAGGGAACCTGACACAGCATGGATGACGCGAATGGACCGCGCGGCGATCGACCCGGCAAAGTACTCGTGTTGGGTGGCGCAGGTTTTATTGGCCGTCACGCCGTCGCCGCCCTGCTGAACGAAGGCGTAGAGGCCGTCATTGGTACCCGCTTTCCGGGCCCGCTCGGCAAACGAGAGCCTCCGCATCCTGCTGCAGCCAGGTCCCCGCGGCGAAAGGTCAGGCTCGAACGCCTGACCGCGCCCGACGACTGGCTGCCACTCATTGACGACGTCGATGCAGTTCTGAACTGTGTGGGCATCTTGCGTCAGCGCGGCAAAGAAACCTATGACCTCGTGCATCACCGAGCGCCGGCTGCGCTGGCTGAGGCGTGCCGCGAGCAGCAAAAGCGCTTTGTCCACGTCAGCGCGCTTGGCCTCGACAAGCCGGCGCGAAGCCGCTTTCTGACGTCCAAGCTTGCGGGCGAGAAGGCCATCCGCAGGATCGGCGGCGACTGGGTTTTCGCGCGACCCTCACTGCTCGATGGCGTAGGCGGTTTCGGCGCCGCCTGGCTACGCGGTATTGCGCGCTTGCCCGTGTTTGTCGCCCCGGCGGACGCGAAGGGACGTATTGCTGCACTTGACGTCTACGAACTCGGTGAGGCGTTGACGCGGCTCAGTCTCGGCAATGCTGAGGAACTCAGGCTTGAGGATTCGCGGGTATTCGAACTCGGCGGAACCGAATCCTGGGAGTTTCGCGACTATATCTTTGCACTCAGGCGGACGTACACAAACAAGCCCGCGCTCTGCGTTCCGCTGCCCGGCATCCTCGCGCGCGCCGGCGCGCACCTGTTCGACGTCCTGCACTTCTCGCCGTTCTCTTTCGGGCACTGGGAGCTCTTGCGCCGAGACAACGCGCCAACGCGAAACCGCTTGCCCGAACTCCTCGGCCGCGAACCGATATCCGTGGTCTCAAGGAACCTTCTCGACTAGAGGCCAAGGCACTTTGTCGCTACTTCGAAGGTCCGGTCGTCACTCTCGAAATTGTCCGTCGCTGATTGCGGCAGAAGTGTGTGAGTTTAACGATGACTGGAACCCTGTTTCTCGTACTCGGAATCGACAGGGCCAGGATGCGGGTCGTTGGTGTCCCGCTTGCTCTTCCGGTTAATGGGCGGACAACTGTTTTCAGAGGGAAACACTTCAGGCGTTAGGCAACGCGAAGAAACTCACAAGGTCGCTCTCCTGGATCGCGGCCATTTGATCGGAAACCGGTCCCATGATCATTCCAACGCTTGCCCAGTACAGTACCTGGGCCCGCATACCTACGTCGTCGTGATCGCCTCCGATGGCAACCAGCAATTGGCGAACATACTCCATGCGCTTTACGTCTATCCGAGACACAAACCTGGCAACGCTTTTTTTGTCGATTGCCCAACAGCGTACCGCCCTCTCCAACCGGGTCTTGGCACTGAGAGAGGTTCGGACAAGGGTCGCAAGCCTTTGCTCCGCGCTCTCCAGGGTTTCCATCTCCGCGATAATCGAGTCGGTCGTCAACTGCTGCCAACGCTTGAGCACACTGGTCTCAAAGTCCTCGATGTTCTGAAAATGCCAGTAGAAGCTGCCTCGGGACACGCCAAGAACCGAAGCCAGACGGTTCGCCGATAGCGAGCTATGACCGCGCCTCGCTAACTCTTTCAGAGCAACGGCCACCCAGTCCTCCCTGGTCAGTCGATCAGTCACAGAAACCTCCATACACCCTTGTATGTTCCTATCCTAACATGCTAGCCTCCATACATACCTGTATGGAGTAGAACAATGGTTGCCCAGCATGTGCTCTTTGTAACCGCCGGTGCGGTCGGGGTAGCAGTATCAGTAATCCACGGCGTGCTGATGCAGCGCTTGATGATTGCCCCGATTCTCGCCGGCGGCGACCTGCCCGATCGGAGCCGCAGGATCTTTCCGGCCCTTATGCACTTCAGCACGGTCGTGTGGTTCCTGGCCGGCGTTGCCCTGGTTTTCGCGAGTGTCTACCTGCCTGCATCGACGACGATGGTCGTCGCCTGTGTGACGGCTTTGCTATACGCGTTGGGCGCGTTCGGGAATTTCTGGGGCACCCGCGGCCGGCACTTTGGCTGGATTCCCCTCGCGTTTTCGGTCGCGCTTATCGCATGGGCATTGGTGGTTTGACAGATTCAATGAGGTGGTACAGTCGGTTCGTTCGATGACCACCCGCAAAAGGACCCGGAATCACATGGAATTCGCCTGCGCTTGTGGGGCTACCCACTTTCAAACAGACGGTGAGCCGCTATTCCGTATCCTGTGCCACTGCAGCATTTGCCAGCGATACAACAGCGCCCCATTTGCCGACGTCCTCGTCTTCCGGGCCGAAGACGTATCGATGCCGCCGCCCGGTGCTGTCGAATTCGAAACCTATAAACCACCGCCTAATGTCAAGCGGGGCAAGTGTGCCAAGTGCGCCCAGCCGGCGATCGAGGTTTTCATCGTTCCCGTGTTTCCCAAGCTGGTCATGGTCCCCACGCCAATGCTCAGCATAGAAGCCGAATTGCCGGCGCCGAAAGCGCACATCTTCTACGACAAGCGGGTATCGGACGCGCAGGACGACTACCCGAAGCACCGAGGTTTTCTCAAGAGCCAACTCGCCTTTATGAGTTATCTGCGTTCGGCGAAACGCTAGACGCGACATCGAGTATCCATGTCTGACCACGGCCTGCTGACCGCGCACTTTGAGGTAGACTGGCGGCTCCTGGCTCACAACGGTCGCGGAATGATCCGCATGGCGGGCTATGCAGAAGCGGGCGCTATTTTTTATCGGCCTGGCCATCCTGGCCGGTTTCCTGACCCTGAACTATCTTGAGCCGCAGCGCACGCTGGAGGTGCGCACGCTACCGGTCGATGCGGAAGATTCCGATGCCGCACACGCCGACAGCCGCGACCGACCCAAGAGTGAGCTGGCGTCCGCTGGTATCACGGCTGGCTCTCCGGAACCCGAACCGTTCTCTTCGGTCACCGAATCCGGCGCCAATGAGCCGACCCAATCTCAGACGAATTCAGTGAGCTACGCCGCCTCTACTCGGGCGCCTGCAGTTTCAGAGACCGAAGCAACCGAGGACCTCCCGGATCAGGATGGATCCGGTTCGACCCGGTACGTGCCCAGGCATTGGGATGTGGTTGACGGGTCGGCCGGCGCTACTCTGCTGATGGAAAGTGACTTCGATGAAATGCAGGACGGGCAGGCCAGCGCGTCACTTAGCCTGTCGGGAGCGACCGGTCCGGGACAGTTCGGTGGCATTGTGCAAGCTGTAAGGGCGGAAGGGTTCGCGGATCAGCGGCTGAGATTCTCAGGCTTCCTGAAGCGGCAAGACGCCGAGGGAGCGTCTCCGGTTCTGGGCTCTTTATGGATTCGAGCCGACGATCAAACCGGACGGCTTGTCGCTTTCGAAAACTCGCATGGGCAATTTCTGCCGAGTGAAGAGGTCTGGTTGGAATCGACCATCATCATTGATATACCCACCAGCGCGGAGAACCTGTTCTATGGAGCAACAATCATCGGCGATGGCAGGGTATGGGTTGATAACCTGAGCATCGCGATAGTCGATGACAGCTTTCCACTGACCGCGCCGTTGTACGATCGCCAAACCACCAACCTCGTACCGCGCGAGGCGCTGGATCGACCGGCTAACTTGAGTTTCGAGGATGTCGTCCCGCTCACTGGCGATTGACGGGCTGCACGACGTCTTTCCACCGCTCTCGACAGAGGTCGTCGAGTTGTTGAACCAGACAACAGCGTCTGCCTTTAGTCGTAACGTGCGTTTCGAAACCTGTTGAGACGAGACGCGTAGCCGTCCGGTGTCAGAGTCAGCTAGCCGACTACACACGCGGCAGGCTTCTCGAGTTGAACCGCAGCTTCAAGAAGGGTCCTTGATGCCACCTCCTTTTGAGTTGGCGGGTACGAACTCAATCGCCAAATGGTAAGCGCCCGACTCTAAGCCGCAGCCGCAAAAAAATGGTCCTTCAGAGGCAGCGACGCCGCGCCGATCGCACTCGCATGCCCGCCCGCTTTCGATACGACCAGCCGCGGCAATGCCCGCGGCTTTCCGCGTCTCGAATCGTTGTAGATATCAATGTGCGGGATAACGCGGCGCGCGAGCTCCGCAGGCATGCGACCACCGAGCACGATGGCCTCCGGGTCGAGAATGGCGGCGAGCGCAGAGGCGATCAGTGAGAACGAGCTTCGGGTCTTGGCAATCCACTCATCGATGCCCGGCCACTCGATATCGAAATTCGCGATCATCTCCGAGACGCCGGCATGCTCGATGCCATACTCGCCCAGGGTCTGCCGAAGCGATTCGAGCGACGGGTGCTGGTAGATATTCTGCGGCAGCAACAGGCCGATCTCGCCGCCATTGCCGTTGGTGCCGCGCATGAGTTCGTGGTCCATGATGATGCCGCCACCCAGCAGGGTATCGACGAAAAGGTATGCGAAGTTGTCGTAGATTCGTCCGGCGCCGACGAGGCTCTCACCGACCGCAGCCGCGTTGCCGTCGTTCTCGACCCACACCGGCATATCGAAGCGCTCCTCGAACAAGCGATCGATGGCGACCAGTGCCCAGTCATCGAGCAGGCGAGGCGTGTTGTAGATCGCCCCGGGGCCAATGTAACGGCCCGAGACACTGACGCCCATGCCGAAAATCCGGCTCTCGTCGATGGCATGATCGGCGACCATCTGACCGATGCTTTCTTCAGCGGTATTCAATACCGCGTTTCGCGTCATCGCTGGCAGGTCGAAGTGTTCCTCGTGCACGACGGTGCCCGAGAAATCGAACAGTGCGACGGCAATTGCGTCGGTCATCAATGCGACGCCAAACGAGTAGGCAAATTCGGGTCGAATTCGCACCGCGAGACCAGGTTGCCCGCGGCGGCCACTCATCACCTTGCGGCCTTCGGCAATGGCGTCAATCGAAATCAGGCCTTTGACGATGCGGGATATGCTCTGCTGCGCGAGGCCGGTCGCTTTGGCGAGCGCAGGCTGCCCAATCTCGCCCGACCGGACGATGGTGCCGAGAACTCGCTGCTCCGAGCGCGACATCGGGTTGAGGCCGTGGTCGGCGTAAAACCGCGGGGTCGTGGCGCTTTTTCGAATCTCCAGCACGGCTAATTAACTCCTGGTGGGTGCTAATAATAGCGCTTATTCCCGAAAATTATGCAATTGCCGTCTGAAAAACCCTCGTTTATTACTCATTAAGGGTTGTAATACGGGTTTTAATGTGGCAAAAATACACGTGGGTAGATGGCCCGACATCGGAACGCGATGGATCTCCGGGCTCGACCAATACAACGATGGAATTCAGGGGGATTTCCTATGTTTAGCAAGAGACTACTGTTCCGTTCGGTCAGTGCCATTTGCGCATTGTCGATGTCGGCCTTCGCGTTTGCTCAATCAGATGCAGACGATGAAGAAGTTATTGAAGAGGTCGTCGTAACCGGTACGGGCGCCAGTGTGGCTCGTACCCAGTTCGAGACGCCACAATCCGTCACGCAGTACAACGAAGAAGACTTGCGGTCCTTCTCGTCGTCGAGCCAGGCAGACATCCTGACCCAGCTGCCGGGTGTAAGCGCTGAAGGCGGCGGCGGTGAGGTTGCCACCAACGTCTTCCACCGTGCCCTGCCGTCAGGCGGCCAGTTTTCGTTCACGCCATTGCTATATGACGGCATGCCCGCGTTCACGACGTTCGGTCTGAACTCATCTGCCTTCGACGTCTTCTACCGGAACGACCTCGGTATCGAACGATCTGAGTTCGTTAGCGGCGGTGTATCGAACCTGTTCGGACCGGGATCTGTCGCCGGTATCGTCAACTATCTCAGCAAGACAGGTGATGACGATCCGACCGGCACTCTGCAGATCGAGGTAGCCGAAGAGGGACGCTTCCGCGGCGATTACTTCTTCAGCGGGCCGCTGAGTGAAGATTCCGACACCTATTACGCGTTGTCCGGCTACTATCGCGTCGATGAAGGTCCGCTCAAGTCGGGTCTCGAAACCAAGGGCTTCCAGGTCCGCGGCAACATCAAGCACATGTTCGACGACGGCAGCGGCTCTGTGACCGTCTATGGCCAGGCCATCGATGACAGCGTGCAGTTCTTCCTGCCGCTACCCGTCGACGGCAATTCGCGGGAACGCGTCAGCGGCAACGACGGAGGCGAGGTGTTCACGATGAATACGGTGGACGCTACCGGTCTGTCTTACAGCACGCCGGACGGGCGCTTCGTCACGCCCATCGGCGACGGTGTCGTCACCAAGGGCCAGTCCATTGCTGTCGTTCTCGACAAAGACCTGAACGAAGACTGGACGATGAACGCGAAGATTCGCTACGCGCGTTACGACCACCAGTTCAACCTGTTCCTCGATGGCGACGCCATTGGTCCGAACACGCCGGAGACGCAAGCTGAATACCTGGCGAACCGCGGCATCGACGCCTTTGCTGCGAATGCAGTATTTACCTTCGCCGACAACAACGAAGTACTGCCGGCGAACTACCTGTTGTTCGGCAACCGCACATTGGATCGCTGGCGCGATGCCACAGACTTTTCGGCCGAGTTCAGCGTCGGAAGGAATCTGACGATTGGAGACGCCGAACACGCGATTACAATCGGCGGCTTCTTTTCCAACTCCGAAGCGGATGACATCAACTACATCACGACCTACCTCGGCGAGTTCAGTAACGCGCCAAGACTGGTCAACGTCACGCTGACCGATGTCGCTGACGACGGCTCAGGCGAAAACGTTTTGGTCGCGACCCCGGGGTCGGACTTCATGTGGACGATGAACGGACTTGCGAACGCGAACGGCATGGTTGGCAATCGGCTTCGCAGCGCAAGCCGCACCGCGTTCTACGTCGCCGATCAGATTGAAGCCGGCGACTGGTCATTCGACTTCGGCGCACGCGTCGAACGCCTGGACGGTGATGTTCGCCAGTTCAACACCGACTCGTTCCAGATGGGCAACGACCCGACGGTCAGTGACCTGATCGAGAACGTCAGCTTCACCGACGGTTCGATCACGGCAGACACCCTAAGCGCTACCGAATGGGCATTCTCCGGTGGTATTCTGTACCGCCTGGACGACACCAAGAACCTGTTCTTCAACGCGTCACGCGGCTTCTTCTTCCCGCAGATCCGCAGTGTGCCGTTCAGCGAAGGCCGCCTGGCGTCCTATGAAGGCGAGATCATCGACACGATCGAGGCCGGTATTAAGTTCGACTACGACAACTGGGACGGTTACGCCGCGTTCTTCTTCACGACACTGGACGATCGTCGCAACGTCGACTTCGAGAACGACCCGAACAACCCGGGTAACATCATCGAGGTCGTCACGCTGCAGTCGACGGAAGCTTACGGTATCGAAGGCAGCATTACGTACTACCTGAACGACTACTGGTCTCTGCATGGCAACATCACGCTGCGCGACCATGAGTTCACGAAGGCGGGTAGCGCGGACGTCGTCGGCAAGGAGCTGCGCCGGCAGCCGACCGAGATGGTCAATACGGCGGTGCGCTTCAACTACGGCAACTTCGATGCCGCGTTGTTCCACAACTATCACGGCGACAACTTCGCTAACGACAATAACTCGGTCGAGCTGGACGGATACAACCTCGTCAGGCTCGAGGCAGGCTACAACTTCGAATTCGACAGTGGTCAGACGATGCGCATCAGTGCGCACGTCTTCAACCTGACGGACGAGCAGGGCATCACCGAGGGATCGCCGCGACAGGGTAACGCACAGTCTGGCGAGCCGGCGCAATTCTTCGTCGGCCGGCCCATCCTTCCCCGCAGAACAATGCTCAGGGTCACCTACGACTTCTGAATCGCCTCTGCATAGGCCGGCGGGGCTCGATGGCCCCCGCCTCCCCGCCGGCCGATTTTTTTCTTGCGGTAATCTTGTACCGTAACTCGACGCCTGAAGGCTGCTCATGAACGCATTGGATTACACCGTCGTTGCCGCATACCTCGGAGGCTTGCTGCTGTTCGGCTTCATGCTCCGCGACCAATCGAGTGAAGGTGACTACTTTCTCGGCGGCCGCAGCATGGGGTGGTTCCCGTTGACCTTGTCAACAATGGCGACTCAGCTGTCCGCCATCAGTTTCGTATCGGCGCCCGCGTTCGTCGGTCTGCGAGAAGGTGGCGGTCTCAAGTGGCTGACCTACGAGTTCGCATTGCCGCTGGCCATGATCCTGGTCATGTTCGTCATCGCGCCAGCGCTGTATCGGGCAGGCATTGTCAGTATCTACGACTATCTCGAAAAGCGTTTCGGACGGGGTACGAGAATACTGATCAGCGCGTCATTCCAGATCGTCCGGTCGTTTGCCACCGGCATCATGGTGTACGCCATGGGTCTCATTCTCGAGGCCGTGCTTGGCATACCGCTATGGCAGTCCTTGTTCGTCGTCGGAATCATCACGCTGGTGTACTCGACATCGGGCGGCATGAAGGCCGTCGTTTACGGCGACGCCATCCAGATGTTCCTGATCTTTGGCGGCCTGCTCGTCGTCACAGGCTACGCGCTGGCCGAGATCGGCGGCCTCGGCGAGTTCTGGAGTTCGGTCGACAAGGAACGCCTCGTGGCGGTGGACTTCAATTCGCTGGGCTTGAACGGCGACGAGTTTGGCTTCCTCCCGATGCTGTTCGGCGGATTCGTGTTATACGCATCGTATTACGGTTGCGACCAGACGCAGGCGCAGCGCATCATCTCCGCGAAGGACTTGAAGGACACGCGCATCCTGCTGTTTGCCAATGGCATCCTGCGCTTCCCGCTGGTGCTCTTGTACTGCTTCGCCGGCCTCATCGTCGGTGTCGCCTTCTTCAACGATCCCGAGCTACTCGCGAAGATACCCCCTGACAAACCCGACTATATGATGCCGATATTTATCATCGAGCATCTGCCTCACGGCGTTATCGGCCTGCTGCTTGTCGCGATAATGGCGGCTGCAATGTCGTCGCTCAGTTCCGCGGTGAACTCGCTGGCCGCGGTGACGATGGAAGACCTGTCGGTGCTGGGAGCGAAGCCGTCTACCGAGCGAGCCGAAGTCATGCTGGCGAGGGGCGTATCCGTGTTCTGGGGTATAACGATCCTGATCATGTCGTTATTTGCCGGAGCCATCGCGCCGACGGTGATCGAGGCGATCAACAAGGTCGGCTCGGCGTTGTACGGGCCGATCCTGGGCGTCTTCCTGCTCGGTATGCTGACGAAGAAAGTGAATGGCGTTGGCGCCAGCACCGGGTTGCTGGTTGGAATGTTCTTCAACCTCTATCTCTGGAAGTCACATCCGGAGATCTTCTGGATGTGGTGGAACTTCATCGGGCTCGTCCTGACGTCGGTCGTGGCAATCGTCGTCAGCGGGATCATAGGCAAGGTTCCGGAGGAGCTGCCGATCGCAGACCACCGAGCGACGGTGGCCAGCGTTGCACGATCGCCGTACACGATCGCGCTGGTGTCGGTTTTCGGCCTGATTGTCCTCATCAGCACCGTGCTTAAGGACCTGCATGCATGGATCTCAGGGTAGGCATTGACGGGCATCGAGACATGCTCGAGCAGCTGTTCAAGGCCGGCGTCGGTCGTTGCCTGCCGCGCAAGGTGCTGCCGCAGCTGTTGCCAGCCGACGCACCGCGAGGTCGCAATATAGTCCTGGGCGCCGGCAAGGCATCGGCAGAAATGGCCGCCGTCGCGAACGACATACTCAAAGGGACAACCGTAGGCCTGGTCGCAACTCGTCACGGCCACGGTGCGTTTTCATCCACCGGTGACATTGAGGTCATCGAGGCCGGTCATCCGGTACCGGATGCCTATTCCTTTGAAGCGGCCGAGAAGATGCTGAAGCTGGCCGAGACCGCGACGGCCGATGATCGTGTGCTGTTCATGTTCTCAGGCGGAGGCTCTGCGCTGCTGAGTGCGCCAATAGCCGGCATTTCCGCCGATCGTAAACAGCAGATCACGCGTTTCCTGTTGCACAGCGGGGCAAAGATCGACGAGATCAATTGTGTTCGCAAACATCTGTCGCGAATAAAGGGAGGCGCGCTCGCTCATCGGGCTGCCAACGCCGAGCTGATGACCTTCGTGATCTCCGATGTCGTCGGTGACGATCCGTCGGATATTGCGTCGGGTCCATCGGTGCCCTACCAGCGGGACGTCAGGAAGGCCTCCGCCATACTGGAGAGATACAACTACCCGGACGTCAGCGTCGTTGCGGAGGCGATCCGCCAGGCGGAGCAATTCGACGCTCCTGAGCACCCCATCCTCGTTGCGGCAACGGCTACGATGGCTCTCGACGCGATCGCAGCCGAAGCCGAGATCGCAGGCTGGAAACCGATCAGCATCGGCGAGAATCTTGAGGGCGATGCATCAGAGACCGGCAAAGCGCATGCCGAGCTTGCCCTGCGGTACCGCGACCAGGCAGAGCGAGTGGCACTGATCTCGGGCGGCGAGCTGACCGTCCAGGTCAACAATCGTGACGGACACGGCGGACCGAACCTCGAGTACCTTGCGAGCCTGATGCTGAGTCTCGACGGCGCGAACGGCATTGAGGCGCTGGCCTGCGACAGTGACGGCATCGATGGTTCGGAAGATAATGCCGGCGGTTACGTCTCTCCAACGTCCCTGCAGCGCGCCTCCGACAAACACGTTGTGGTAGAGGACCTTCTGAACAACAACGACACGTACACGTGCTTCCAGGCCCTGGGCGATCTGATCGTGACCGGCCCGACACGCACGAACATCAATGACATCAGGGTCATCCTGGTTGACCCGAACGTAAGGAGTGGTGCCAATGCCTGACGAAGTAGACAACAAGGCAAAAGAGATTCTGCGCGCCAACGACAAAGGCGGTTTCACGGTGCCGACCGGTGGTCTGTACCCCTACCAATGGAACTGGGATTCGATGTTTGTCGCGTTGGGATTCGCGACCTTCGATCGATCACGAGCTTGCCAGGAAATCGAAACCCTGTTTGAAGCTCAGTGGAGTGACGGCTTCGTGCCGCATATCGTATTCAGGCGCGAGGATCCCGATTATTTTCCCGGCCCATCGGTATGGCAAGCCGGAGAGACGCTTAAGACCTCCGGTATCACTCAACCGCCGGTCGCTGCGACCGTCGTAAACAAACTATGGTCCGAGACAGAGGATGAGTCGATCAGGGAACGCCTTGCCGCGTTGTTTCCGAAGCTGCTGGCCTGGCACCGCTGGTTTCACAGCTGTCGGGTTCCGGAGGACGTTGGCGCTGCTGTCGTCATACACCCGTGGGAAAGCGGTCGCGATAACTCGCCGGAATGGGATTCGCCTGCAACCGCCATCGACGTGTCCGGGATCGAGCCTTACACGCGACGCGATCTGCAACATGCCGATCCGCACATGCGCCCGACGAAACAGGATTACGATCGCTACATCGCGCTGGTCGAGTATGGAAGGGGTACCGGCTGGGATCAGAAGAAAATAGCCACCGAAGGCCCATTCCGCGTCGCCGACGTAGGTATGACGATGATACTGCTGCGAGCCACCCGAGATTTGTTGGAGTTGGGCAGACGACTTGAGCACGATGACGTTTTGCCGGAAATCGAGGGTTACCTGCGCCAGCTGGAAACGGGCGTTGACTATCTGTGGGACAATGATCGGAAGACATTCTGTTCGCGGGATACGGTGAATGGCCGGCATTCCGGAATGGTCACCAGCGCGTCATTCCTTTACGCCTACGCAGGCGCGGGTAATAAAGAGCAGAGAGAGCACATGATGAAGCATTGGGAACGCATCAGTGCCAGCGCCGAATACACGGTGCCCAGCCAGGACCCTGGCGACGAGAACTTCGACCACATGCGCTACTGGAAGGGCCCCGTGTGGATCGTCGTCAACTACATGGTGTCGCGAGGCTTTGCAGAGCAGGGCATGCAGGAGGCGGCGGATCGCATTCGCACAGACTCCGGACGCCTCATCGAGCAGCACGGGTTTAACGAGGCCTTCTCGCCGAAGACCGGTGCCGGCACCGGTGGCAGTGATTTCTCCTGGACGGCCGCAATGTGGCTCGCCTGGTGCGGCGACGGCGCCTGACCCATGCGACGCGTGGTCTGTTTCGGCGAAGCGCTGATCGATTTTCTGAATACCGGTCAGGAGTTGGCCGACGGGGCAGCGCATAAGGTCTTCACTCAGTTTCCCGGCGGCGCTCCGGCCAACGCTGCCGTGGCGGCTGCCAAGCTCGGCGCGGACGCGGCGTTCGCAGGCCAGGTCGGCGACGATCCTTTCGGGACGTTCATTATCGATGCGCTCGAGCGCTACGGTGTCGACACGAGCCTGACGCTTGTTCATCCGGATGCGCCTACAGCGCTGGCGTTCGTTTTTCTTGATGCGAACGGCGAGCGCAGTTTCTCATTTCGTCGCGACAGAACCGCTGATGTCGTGATGACCGAACAACAGGTCGGCTCCGACTGGTTCGTCGGCAGACCGATACTGCACTTTTGCAGCAACACGCTGACAGACGCTCACATCGCCGGCGTCACTCGGTACGTCGTCGATCAGGCAAGAAGCGGCGAGGCCACGATCAGCTTCGACGTCAATTTGCGCCACAACCTCTGGCCGCGTGGCGTGGCGGACGCAGAGGCCGTCAACAACCTCGTCCGCCAGTCAGACGTTGTCAAATTCTCTAAAGACGAACTGGATTTCCTTTGTGGAGGAGACCGTGATGCTTACCTCGAGTCCGCATTTGCAGCCGGCCTGAAAGCAGCGCTGGTTACGGATGGGCCGGGAGATATCGAGGTCGCAACCGCTGAGTCACGCTCGACGGTATCGCCACCGGCGACGGATGTCGTCGACACGACCGGGGGAGGAGACGCGTTTATCGGTGCAGTCCTGTACGGGCTCAGTCTGCAGGACGACGTTACTGAATTCCTGCTCAACGTCGACAGGCTCACGAGCCTCGTTGCCTCAGCGGCGCGCTGCGGAGCGATTGCCGTATCTCGCAAAGGTGCGTTTCCGTCGTTTCCCACGTTTGACGATGTTGCGAACACATGGAGCGTGCAGTGACCGACTTTCGGAGTCGTGAGTTCCTGCTTGCGCACATCAAGTCGATTCTGGATTTCTACCTGCCGGCAGCGGTTGACCACAGCGGAGGCTACTTTCAGAACTTCAAGGACGACGGCAGCGTCTTTGACCCCGGCCAGCGTCACCTCGTCAGCAGCTGCCGGATGGTGTTCAACTTCTGCAAGGCGTACGAGCTGTTCGGCGATGTTGCCTATCGCGACACGGCAAAGCATGGGCTGGAGTACATCCGGGAGCGACATTGGGACGAGGCGAGGCAAGGGTTTAACTGGACATTGAAAGACGGGCACCTGCCCGATGACCAGACTAACCAGTGCTATGGGCTGGCATTCGTCATGTTGACTTCAGCGGCGGCGCACGAGGCGGGTCTGGACGGAGCGCTTGCCGACATTGAGCGCGCCTGGTCGACCATGGAAGCGCGTCTGTGGGATGCGCCGATCGGGCTCTACGCCGATGAGGCGACACCCGATTGGTCCAGCGTCGACACTTATCGCGGACAGAACGCCAACATGCACAGCTGCGAGGCGCTCATCGCGGCATTCGAGGCGACGAGGGAGGAGAAATACCTCGGTCGCGCGTACGACCTGGCGAGACTCATAACGATCGATCTGGCCGACAAGTCGGATGGCCTTATCTGGGAGCACTTCACGTCGGACCTGAATGCTGACTGGGACTACAATAAGGACGATCCGCGGAACCTGTACCGGCCGTGGGGCTTCCAGCCCGGCCACCAGACGGAATGGGCCAAGCTGCTACTGACCCTTCACGTCCATCGACCCGAAGAGTGGATGGTCGAACGAGCCACACAGTTGTTCGATCGAGCCCTCGAAACCTGCTGGGACCATGAGCACGGCGGCATTTTGTACGGTTTCGCGCCGGACGGCAGGATTTGCGACTCGGACAAATACTTCTGGGTGCAGGCCGAGTCATTCGCAGCCGCAGCCAGGCTGCATCGTCTGACGGGCTATCAGAAGTACAGCGAGTGGTACGAGCG
>JAAUYH010132384.1_pt1 | contig 17240 bp, 17 predicted proteins | sample 7278061 | NCBI WGS metagenome assembly JAAUYH01 (sample SAMN14350203, study PRJNA611818) | marine sediment metagenome | isolation source: surface marine sediment (0.6m) | place: French Polynesia: Moorea | collected 2018-08 | reverse complement strand
TGAGACCTGAACTTTTTATAGAAGATGGTCTGCATATGAATAAGCAGGGGTATGAAATCTGGTTTGAGATCATCAAAGAATTTGTAAACTAAGACACCTAGAATCCTATGAAATATCTATCTAGCTTTTTGTTATTCCTATGCTTCGCTGTGCTGATAGTGAGCTGCCAACCGAAAGAAAAACCAAGGATTGAATTTCCTCGGACCGATCTGTCACAAACATCCATGATCCCGTTACCTGTGGAAGTAGTTCCTTCTTATGACGCATTCGGTCTGGACCAGAATACGACTATCCGCTTAGACGCGAACTCTGAAGATTTCAGGGCGGTTGGCGAATTCCTTGCAAATGGGATCAAGGATAAAACCGGTCTCGAAATTTCTTTGGATGAAGCTACAGTTCCAGGTGGTGAGCGAGCTATCTACCTGTTGCAATCAGATAGTATTGGTGCTCTTGATAAAGAGGCTTATAAGATCCTGGTAAACCGGGACTCAGTACTTATTCATACGGGTAAAGCTGAAGGTGCTTTTCGGGCGATTCAAACACTGAGGCAAATGATACCGGAAACCAGCAACGACACCCTGGCTGAGTGGCCGATCTGGCCTATTCCCACAGGAGAGATAAAAGACTATCCATTCTTTGAATTCCGGGGATCCATGCTCGATGTGTCCCGTCATTTCTTTAGTGTCGAAGAGGTGAAGAAGTATATCGACCTGCTTTCCTATTACAAGATCAATGTACTGCACCTCCATTTATCAGACGACCAGGGTTGGCGCATCGAGATCAAGTCTTGGCCCAAACTTACTGAAATCGGAGGAAGTACCGAAGTAGGCGGTGAAGCGGGCGGATTCTATAGTCAAGAAGACTATAAAGAGATCGTGGCTTATGCGGCAGAGCGCTATATGACCATTATTCCTGAAATCGATATGCCCGGGCATACCAACGCGGCCTCGGTTTCCTATCCGTTTTTAGACGGTACAGGGAAGCCCCTAAAACTTTACGAAGGCACCCGGGTTGGTTTCAGTACGTTTGACACCAGAAAAGACACCGTATACACATTTATTGACGATGTGGTCCGCGAGATCTCTGCGCTTACGCCGGGACCTTACTTCCATATGGGCGGCGATGAAAGCCATGTAACCAAAACCGGGGATTACCGGTATTTTGTGAACCGGGTTGAGAAGATCATACAAAAACACGGCAAAAAAATGATCGGTTGGGACGAAGTAGCAACGGCTGAAACGGATAGTACTTCCATTGCCCAATTCTGGTCAAATGAATCCAACGCTAGTCAAGCGGTAAATAAAGGAATGAAAATCATTCTATCACCAGCCAAAAAGGCTTATCTGGATATGAAATACGATAGTCTATCTTTACATGGACTGAACTGGGCAGCCTATATCCCGGTGGATACAGCCTACAATTGGAATCCGGAAAAATATGTAGCAGGCATCGATAAAAGCAGTATCCTGGGGTTGGAAGCTCCCCTCTGGTCAGAGACCATCAGCAACAGTGCTGAAATGGAATATCTCGCATTTCCTCGTGTAATTGGTTACGCAGAATTGAGTTGGAGTCAGCCAGAAAAACGGGACTGGGAAAATTACAAGGTCCGATTGGCACTTCAGACTCCTTATCTTCAAAAAATGAATGTCAACTTTTACCGCAGTGAACTGATTGATTGGCCAGATGATAAAGAACAAGAGCAACCACAGGAATAGCTGGGAATATGGCAGATCATTTTGTAGTTTCTACATCGAGTCCGCCCTGAAGCCCTATTCCTCCTCATCAGAATCATTATCAGCGGTTTCGTATTCCGTGATCCCATTGTCATGTAATAGATTATACCACTGAATGACCTTTTTGATATCACTGGGGTAAACACGGTCTTCGTCGTAATCAGGGACCAGATCGAAGAAATATTCTTCCAATTTCACTTTTTCCTCCTTATGTCCTACTGAGGTTTTACCACCGTTCTCTTTTTCCTTAATCTTGGTAAAAACCTCTCGGAGTGGCAGTTCTTCATCAAGTGTATAGATGGCGATTTCAGAAAGCAGACTTACATTGCTTTGAAGTCCGACTGTAATTTTTTTCTTGTCAATAAGCGATTCGGCGACAAAGCCTGTACGAGTCTGAGTTAAGAGCTTGTATAAACCGGGCTTACCGCCTATAGAGAGAATTTTTTCTAAACTCATAGAGAATTGAAATTGAAAACAAATATTGGAATTTTGACTAAAATGGATGTATTATCTCACTTTTTTAACAGCTGGGAAACGCATTTTATAATCAACGACGATATTACCCTTAGAGATATTGGCGAGCTTGCCTTTTAGTAAGCGCCTTTTTAAAGACGATAATTTGTCGGTAAACAGAACGCCCTGAATATGATCGTATTCGTGTTGGATGACCCTTGCCAACAAGCCATTAAAGCTTTCGGTATGCTCGTTAAAATCCTCATCCATATACCGAATGGTGATGGTCTCCTTCCGGCTAACATCTTCTCTGATATCAGGAATACTGAGACATCCTTCATTAAATGACCAGTTCTTTCCCTCTTCTTCCAGCATTTCAGCATTGATAAACACGCGTTTGAAATCTTTCAAAAGCGCTTTCTCTTCTTCGGAAAAGTCTTCATCCTCCGCAAAAGGACCTGTATCTATGACAAATAAACGGACAGGCAATCCTATCTGAGGAGCGGCAAGTCCTACGCCATTTGCCTTATACATGGTTTCCCACATATTAGAAATGAGATCAGTTAATTTGGGGTAGTCCTTGCTGATCTCTTTGGCCGTTTTCCTCAAAACGGGATCTCCATATGCTACTATAGGTAGGGTCATTCTTTAGAAATTTTATCCAGATAGGCTTGCAGGATCAATGTGGCACTCACCTCATCAATCAGTGCTTTATCTGCTCTTCTTTTCTTTTTTAGGCCGCTGTCTATAAGACTGCGCTGTGCCAATTTTGATGTAAAACGCTCGTCCTGTCTTTCTATGGGTATTTCCGGCAGCGCAATTTTCAGTTCCTGTATGAATGGCTTAATCCATTTTTCAGCTTCGGAAGCTGTACTGTCCATTTGTTTCGGTTCTCCGATGACAATCTTATCGATCACCTCCTGGCGGTTGTATTCTTCCAAAAACTTTATTAGATCCCCAGTGTTGACGGTTGTCAATCCCGAGGCGATAAGATGTAAGTTGTCTGTCACCGCAATCCCCGTACGCACCCTTCCATAATCCAAAGCGACAATTCTGCCCAAAATTTTATTTGCAAAAATAGCCTATAATTTGTTATCGATATAAATTTTCGATTCATATTTATGGACTACCGTGTATCTTTGCCAAAATTTTACATCGACGATGACTGAATTAAGAGAAATTATAGATAGCGCCTGGGATCAGCGAGAAATGTTAAAGCAGTCTGAAGTGCAGGATGCTATCCGTAAGGTCATTGATCAGATTGACCAGGGGAAGCTCCGTTGCGCGGAACCTTCGGAGAATGGTTGGCAGATAAACGAATGGGTAAAAAAGGCGGTAGTGCTCTATTTCCCTATACAGAAAATGGAGACTCATGAGGTTGGAATTTTTGAATATCACGATAAGATTCCGTTAAAAAAGGGCTATGAGGCCAAGGGAATACGTGTGGTACCCCATGCGGTGGCTAGGCACGGTGCCTATATTTCGCCAGGCACTATTCTAATGCCCAGTTATGTGAATATAGGTGCCTATGTAGATGAAGGAACTATGGTAGATACCTGGGCAACCGTTGGAAGTTGTGCCCAGATTGGAAAGAATGTTCATTTGAGTGGCGGTGTCGGCATCGGTGGTGTTCTTGAACCGCTTCAGGCCGCACCGGTGATTATAGAGGACAACGCCTTTATTGGTAGCCGGTGTATCGTTGTGGAGGGCGTACATGTTGAAAAAGAAGCGGTGCTCGGTGCAAATGTTGTGCTTACCGGGTCTACTAAAATAATCGATGTTACCGGCGAGGTCCCCAATGAAATAAAAGGTAGGGTTCCTGCCCGTTCAGTTGTTATACCAGGTAGTTACACTAAAGATTTTCCTGCGGGTAAATTCCAGGTTCCATGTGCCCTGATCATCGGGAAAAGGAAAGAAAGCACCAATAAAAAAACTTCTTTGAACGATGCCTTGCGTACTTACGATGTATCGGTTTAATTTGTAGGAATTTTGTGATACTGTACAATTTATTGATTGATTTCATGTTATAAATTAAAAAGACCAAATCCAAACCTTAGCCAAACAGTAAAGTAAAATGAACAATACCGATAACAAAATCACGGCCCTGATAATCACCTACAATGAGATAGGATATATCGAAAATTGTCTTAGTTCCGTGGATTTTGCTGATGAGATCATAGTCGTAGATTCTTATAGTACAGATGGTACATATGAGTATTTACTATCACACCCAAAGGCCAAGGTTATACAACATCCTTTCGAGAATTTCACCCTGCAAAAATCATATGCTCTGCAACAGGCTACCAATGACTGGGTCCTGTTCCTTGACGCTGATGAGGTTGTTCCTGATTCACTTAGAGAGGAAATAGTAGAAACTGTCAATAGCAACGATACCCATGTGGCTTACTGGTTCTACCGACAGTTTATGTTTGGACAACAACCCCTGCGTTTCAGTGGATGGCAAACAGACAAAAATTATCGCCTTTTTAGAAAGAGCAAAGCTAAATTTTCGGATAAAAAGATCGTTCACGAAACTCTTGAAGTTGATGGTACTTCCGGGATCCTCAAAGAAAAATTGATTCATTATTGCTATAAGAACTATGAGGATTACAAAGGAAAAATGTTGAAATACGGTCGCTTAAAAGCCAAAGAGGACTTTTACAAAGAGAAAACATTCAATTATTTCTTCTATATATTCAAACCTGCCTGGAAATTCTTTAATCACTATATCCTGAGATTGGGTATACTCGATGGTAAAAAAGGCAGGATTATTTGTTATCTGAACGCCTTGGGTGTATTTGAACGCTACAAGGAACTAAAGCAACTGGAAGCAAAGAACGAGATCGCCTACTATTTGGTGATGCCGTGATAGGTCCATACCATTTTATTTCTTCTGGTTTCTTTTCGGATCGCCAAATTCTTTTGGATAGACTCCTCAGTTTTATATCCCCTTTTATGGTCTAAATGCACACATACTGCGCTGTACCTCAGCTGTTTGGACTTGATGCCAAAATTAAACAGCCTTTCTCCCAATTCACGGTCCTGGCCACCATATTGCATTCTTTCATCAAAACCGTTGACATTCAGGATGTCTTTCTTCCAGCCCGAAGAGTTATGACCGTTCCAGCTAGCATTGGTCGGGGTCATCGTATTAAAGAATTTGGAAATGATACCCCTGGAAGTAAGCTTGTTATTCTTGAAGGTTTTGGGGATTCCTTTTTCCTTCAACCAGTGAATATTAAAGCAATTCTGAGCTGTGATGTCTTCCTTGGTGATCATTTTGGAGATATTCATCGGTAACATGTAATATCCCCCAGAAATAAAATATCCCTTTTCCTTGTTTATATAGTGTACCTCTACAAAATCTTCCCTCGGGATACAGTCCCCGTCTGTCATGATGATATAGTCTGCATTACAGGCGGTTACAGCCTTATTCAAGATCCTGGACTTCTGAAACCCGTCATCTTCCTGCCATACATGGACAAGATCGTAGAACAACTCACCGCGGATGGAGTCTAACAGTGCTTTAGTCTTGGGCCCGGATCCGTCATCAGCAACGACAACCTCAAAATCCTTGAAAGTCTGCACATTAAATCCCCAAAGAACTTTTTGAAGCCATTCTTCTGAATTGTATGTGCTGATAACAACCGATATCTTTGGTGTATCCATGTTTGGTTTTGTAAATCCTACAAAAATAAAAAAGTCTTATAAACTATATTTGTACGAGCGAATTTTAAAGATTTCTTAAGATTTATTCCGCATTTTAGCGAAGTCGTTGAACCTAACGGGGATATTTTAATCCACTGCGAAATAATCAGGCCTGCCAATGAAATTTTTTAAGGAACTTCCCGTCTCGATATACCACAGCATTAGACTGTCTGCTTTACCTCTTTCAAAGCTGTTATCACCTAAGAATGAGGAAGTTCCAGTGGTGGTCTCACTCACTTCAATTCCTTCCAGACTCAGCACACTTCACCTTGTTATTCGAAGTCTGCTCACCCAGAGTTACCGGCCGAAAAAGATCGTTCTCTGGCTTAACGGGGATATGTCATCATCACTGCCCCGCCGACTGACACAATTGAAATCGGATATTTTCGAGATCCGTTTCTCAGATCTCCATTCTTCACACAAAAAACTTATCCATACCCTGGAATTATACCCGGATGAGGTGATCGCCACTTGTGATGACGACATGATGTATCGCAAAAATTGGCTTGAACTGCTATACCTCGAACATAAACACAATCCTGGCTATATCATAGGGAATCGAACAAAGCATATCACTTATGACAAGAACCGGACTGTTAAACACTACAGAGAGTGGAAATATCCCGAGAATAACAATATCAATACAAAAGCTATTGTGGCCGTCGGTGCATGGGGTATACTGTACCCTCCTGGCTCCATGGATGAACGGGTAAACGATATAGAATTATTCGAAAAACTCTCACCTTATAGTGATGATCTTTGGTTTAAAGCCCTTGGTTTACTCAAGGGGACAAAAACCAGGCAGGCAGAAAAGATCCCTATGGAACCCATACCACTTATCGGAAGTCAGAAGATCGCTTTAAAAACAATTAATATTAAAAACGACAAGAATTTTAGCCAGTGGAAAGCTCTGTCTGAATATTTCGATCTGGATACCATTCTTCTCAGCGAAGACACATTTTAATTACGCCATACCTCTTTTCCAGGGTTCTTGATTTGAAAAATCGTTATCCCCTTCTCGGCTTTGATATCATTGAGGTTGAACCGGCTCAATTTAAACCGGAACATCATCCCTGTAATGACTATCTTTGCAGACTTCACATGCATACCGCCACCATGAAAAGAGTTCTGTATGGTATTATTAAGAAAATGAAATTTCTTCCAGAGAAATTTTATCTGAAGATCTACTATGAATATTATACGGGAAAGAAATTGGATCTGAACAATCCCATTGAATTCAATCAGAAAATCCAGTGGATGAAGGTTTTTTACCGCCCCCCTATTCTTACTCAGCTGGTCGATAAATACTCGGTTAGATCCTATGTAGAAGAAAAAGTAGGTAGTGAATACCTGAACGAACTTCTGAATGTATATGAAAAAGCTTCTGATGTGAAGTTCGAAGATCTGCCCGATAGATTTGTCATCAAAGGCGTTCACGGATGTCATTTTAATCTGATTGTTAGGGATAAAGAAAAGATGAATCCGCTGAAAGCCAGATATTTACTTATCAAGTGGCTTAATAAAAATCAGTATTATCGCGGTGGCCTGGAGTGGGCATATAGAAATGTAAAACCCCGCTTAATCGCTGAAAAGTACATGGAGGAAATTGGGCAGGAGATCTTGAATGATTACAAGTTCTTTTGTTTTGACGGAGTTCCCAGGTTCGTGCAAATAGATCTGGAGCGAGGGGTGAAAGACTATCGCTGTTATTACGATATGGCCTGGAAGAAATTGCCTTTTAGCACAGAGACAAATCCGCACTATCAAGGAGAGGTTGAGAAGCCGACAAACCTTGATAAAATGATTGAAGTAGCTTCTAAGTTAGCAGATCGGTTTCCTTTTGTTCGCGTAGATCTCTACAATATTGATGGACGTATTGTTTTTGGTGAAATGACATTTTATCCTTCAGACGGGCGAAAGGAGTTCATACCCGATGAATACAACAGGCTTATCGGTGAGTACCTCCAACTGCCTGAGATTCCCAAAGGAGAAAAATACATAACCACTATTTAGTTTGGAGGAATTTAAGAGAGAAATAAGCAAATGCCTCGAAGTTCTGCAATCAGGTGGACTAATAGTTTATCCCACGGATACGGTTTGGGGAATAGGTTGTGATGCCACCAATGAAGAGGCGGTTCGTAAGATTTATGAACTAAAAAAGAGATCGGATACCAAGACCATGCTCTGTATGGTGGCAAATGACGCCATGTTGGAACGTCATGTAACCTCAGTACCTGATCTTGCATACGATATGATGGATCTCTCTGAAAAGCCGATCACTATTGTCTATGACGATCCCAGGGGAGTGGCTCAAAATCTCATCGCCGACGATCAAACCCTGGCCATACGCGTCACAAATGACAGATTTTGCAAGAACCTTATTCAAAGATTTGCAAAACCAATCGTTTCAACTTCAGCAAACCTGGCCGGTGAACCAACGCCTCGTTCTTATGCGGAAATAAGCGAACATATTTTAAAAGGTGTGGACTATGTGGTAAATTTGAAGCGCGATGCGATGAACGCTAATCCCTCTTCTATCATAAAGCTTGGTAAAGATGGCACCGTAAAAGTGATCCGTGAATAGAATGATTCGTAGAGACTATAAGGAAGCACTGAAAAACCCGGTATTTACTATTATTTCTGAAGGATCGAGTGAACTCGGCCTGGATACCTATGTGATCGGCGGTTATGTGAGAGACTTTATCCTTGGAAAAAAACCTCCTAAGGATATCGATATTGTAACCGTTGGCAGCGGGATTTCGCTCGCCCGAAAAGTAGCTTCTCTAATCAAGGGTAAACCAAAGGTCACAGTGTTCAAGCATTTTGGCACAGCCATGATCCGTCATAAAGAGCTGGAACTCGAATTCGTCGGCGCAAGGAAGGAAAGCTATATGAAAGACAGTCGAAAACCAATGGTGGAAGACGGTAGTCTGGAGGATGATCAGAAACGCAGGGATTTTACCATCAACACACTGGCTTTCTCATTAAGACAAACAGATTTTGGTGAGCTGTCCGATCCCTTCGGAGGTCTCAGGGATCTGGAAAACGGGATCATAAGAACACCGTTAGACCCCGTGATCACCTATTCTGATGACCCGCTGCGTATGCTGAGAGCTATTCGTTTTGCTACCCAGTTGCATTTTGAAATTGAACTCGCCTCTTTGCAGGCCATCACGGAAAACAAGGATCGTATCAAGATAGTCTCCAAAGAGCGTATAGTTGATGAATTGCACAAGATCATCGCCAGTGATACGCCGTCGGTTGGTTTTAAACTTTTACACAAGACCGGATTACTCTCTTTGATAATACCTGAATTAACTGCTCTGGAGGGGATCGAAGAGATGGAAGGTCAGCGACATAAGGACAATTTCTGGCATACGCTGGAAGTTTTGGACAATATCGCCAGAGTCACAGATGATCTTTGGTTGCGTTGGGCTGCCTTATTACACGATATCGGAAAAGCTCCCACAAAGCGATTTGATCAAAAGATCGGATGGACATTTCACGGTCATGAATTCATAGGCTCCAAAATGGTCTATAAACTCTTTAAAAGGCTACGCTTACCTCTGAACGAACGCATGAAATTTGTACAAAAAATGGTATTGCTCAGTTCCAGGCCCATTATACTATCTCAGGATTTCGTGACAGATTCAGCTGTTCGGCGACTCGTTTTTGACGCTGGTGACCATATTGATGAGCTAATGACGCTCTGCGAGGCAGATATTACCACCAAAAATCCCAGACGGCAAAAAAAGTATCTGAACAATTTCCGCTTGGTGCGCCAAAAGATCATAGAGGTTGAGGAGCGGGATCGGATTCGGAATTTTCAACCTCCCATCAGCGGGGAGCTCATTATGAAAACCTTTGATATTGGTCCTTCAAAGGAGATAGGGATCATAAAAGATGCCATTAAGGAAGCCATTCTGGACGGTCACATCCCAAACGAATACGAGGCAGCTCACCAATTTATGCTGAAAGAAGGGTTAAAGCTCGGTCTTAAACCTCCGAAAGAATAGATGAAAAAAAACTTTAGAAAAATAGCCGTTGTTTCCCTCTTCCTGGTCTACCTGGTCATCTCAGCAGGAGCCATAGTACGCATGACGGGAAGCGGAATGGGATGTCCGGACTGGCCAAAGTGCTTTGGCTATTACATACCACCGGTTGAACGTGCTGAGTTGGAATGGCAGCCATCGAGGCCTTACAAAAAGGGACAGGTCATCATCCGTGATGAAACCTTAAAAGTGGCTGTCGAGGATTTTACCAGCGGTACCGCATATGATGTATCCCATTGGGCTCCCTATACCCGGCATGATTACGCAGAATTCAACGCATTTCATACCTGGACTGAATTTATCAATCGACTCCTGGGGGCATTGGCAGGCCTGGCGGTATTGATCATGGCCATATTCGCTTTAAGCTATTGGTCAACGGATAAAAAACTAACGGTGATTTCCTGGATCGTTGTACTGGGTATGGGTTTCCAGGCCTGGCTGGGCGCAACTGTAGTGTACTCCGTTCTGGAACCTGTAAAGATCACCTTGCATATGATCATGGCGCTGGTCATTGTGGCTCTCTTGCTCTATCTGATCTTTAAATCTCGTATTGATTTTCCTCTCCTAAAACATCACGGTCTGGTGGCAAAACTTATCGTTTTCAGTCTTATGCTCACTTTGATCCAGATTGTCCTGGGAACTCAGGTAAGGCAATTTGTAGATGAGCAGATCGATCAACTTGGCGACCAGGCTCAAAACCTTTGGCTGTCAAGTCCTAATCCAAGTTTTTACATCCACAGGTCCTTTTCCATTTTGGTAGTATTAGTGAATGCCTATCTGGCCTATCTCATATTTAAAGAACGATTGGGCCTCCATAAAATAAAGTGGGTGATCATTCTAATTCTTGCAGAAGTGATCACTGGTATGGCGATGTATTACATCGATTTTCCCTTTGGTTCACAACCACTGCATTTATTACTGGCGTCCTTGCTATTTGGGGTTCAGTTCTATCTGTTACTGGAATCGAGGCGTGCCGTGAAATCTTTGTAACTTTGCCAGAAGGAAAAAGATAGTTGATGATCTATAAAATCAGGATTATACTGGATGCTGAAGAAGATATTTTTAGAGATATCGAAATTGAAGCTGAAAACACCTTAGAAGACCTGCACAACACTATTACTCAGTCATTTGGTTTTATGGGTAATGAAATGGCTTCGTTCTACACCTGTGACGAACATTGGAACCAGCAAGAAGAGATCGCTCTCTTCGATATGGAAGAGTTCGGTTCTGCTGCCCGTCTTATGAACGAAACTTTCCTGGAAGACGTACTGAATGAAGAGAGTCCGAAGCTGATCTATGTATATGACTACCTGAGTTTATGGACATTTTTTGTCGAGCTGGCTGATATTACTGAAAAGGAAGATGGAAGAGCCTATCCGAATGTTTTATTTAGCTATGGGGAATTGCCGGATGCCCCACCCGAAAAGCGTTTTGAAGCAGATCCCAGTTTTGATTTAGGGGATCCAACCGACAATTATGACGACTTCAATTTCGATGAGAATTGGAATTGATATAAGTCAATCGCAATAAAAGATCAATCTCACTGGATATTGATCTTCTTTTCAATGATCTGTTTCATACTGACATCCTGGTAATTCCGCTTTACAAAATCCAATGCCAGTTCCAGGATCTCGCCCATATTCTTACTTCGCTTGAATTTTACATCCAGGGTTAGGTCGTAGATCTGTTTTCCAAGTGTTTCTATGTTCTCCGGCAGCGAAATGTCGTCCTCTTTACAGATGTTGACCAACTGATTGATCCGATCTCCTGAACTGATGATCCGTTTGGCTACGATAGAGCGTTCTTCGATCTTATACTGATCTACTGAATCCGTCTGCAGCTTATCCTGAACCAGGGAAACCATGGTGAAGTTTTCTTTAAAAAACTGAGGCCTGTAGACTTTGAGCTTGCCCTCAAAACTCTGCTGATCAAAGTCGATAGCCCGGATCTTATAGACTACGTGATCAAAATCATGCATAGGTACAATAACGTAGTTGTAGGATCGCATATCGCCCAACAATCTGATCATACAACGTTCGTTGAATTTAACAAACTCCTTGGCCAACTGGGATTTTTCAGATTCCGTACAGTTGGGCAGCATGTCCTTAATAAATACATCCCCGGGTATTCCTGCGATATGCTCCTCGATCAGGGTATCCTTGTAGACCAAGAAATTTAGATTATAGGGAGAAAGCATATGTTCCAGTTCCAGGCCGTAGATCCTGGACGCATCGGTCTTTTTGACATAGAAATACAGAAAGTTGTCATTGAGGATATTCCGGACTTTGATCCTGAAGGGCTTGGAGTTTCCAAAAGTGCAAAAGTCTACCGCATCTATATTCAGGTACTGAAAAATCCGGGAACTACCGTCCGAATGCAAGATGGAATACACCCGTTTTAAACTTAGGTCGATCTCCTGTCGCTCGGAATCAGAATAGTAAACCCTGATCCACATAGTATCCTCACCATCATCATCATAGACTACTACAGACCCGGCAAAACGAAGTAAATCTTCATAGAAAATAGGAATTTCAATCTTCCGGTTGTACTGCTCTAAGTAGACATCCAGCTTGTCACTAACGGGGAAAGCCGGTTTTTTCTTCGACATTAATCGCTCTTCAGACATAAGCTATCTTCTAATTATCCAGTTGATCGTGTAACAAATTGGGCAATTCATCGTCAAGTTACTATAAAGTACTAAATTTCATTCCTTCTCATTGGAAAAAATACTTACAGTAAATCAGTTAACTAAGAAATTCGGTTACCTCACGGCGGTTAAAGATTTGTCCTTTACCATCGAGAAAGGTAATGTTTATGGGATCTTAGGACCCAACGGCAGCGGCAAATCCACTACCCTGGGTATGGTTTTGAACGTGGTAAACCGAACCAGCGGTTCTTTCACCTGGTTTAACGGAGCCACCTCCACGCACGACGCGCTTAAAAAAGTAGGCGCAATTATTGAAAGACCGAATTTTTACCCCTATATGTCGGCTACACAGAATCTGAAACTGGTCTGTAAAATCAAGGAAGTTCCCCAGGATAAAATTGAGGAAAAACTTCAACTGGTAGGACTTTGGGGAAGAAGAGACAGTAAGTTCAAAACCTATTCTCTGGGGATGAAACAACGCCTTGCCATCGCATCTGCCCTATTGAATGATCCTGAAATCCTGATCCTTGACGAACCTACTAATGGACTGGATCCCCAGGGTATCCATCAGATCAGGGAGATCATTAAAAAAGTGGCCTCCAATGGCACGACCATTCTGCTTGCTTCCCACTTGCTTGACGAAGTGGAAAAAGTATGTACGCACGTCGTCATACTGAGAAAAGGGGAAAAATTGTATTCAGGAAGAGTAGACGGCATGTTAGCCAGTCATGGATTCTTTGAATTGCGCTCCAATGATCTGGAATCCCTGGAAATTATCTTGAAGAATGATGAGGGATTTGGGAAGATCGAAAAAGCGAATGGCATGCTCACAGTATACCTTAACAGGGAAATGAATGCGGAAGAACTCAACAAGATGCTATTTGACAAAGGTATCGTGCTTTCGCATTTGGTGAAACGCAAAGAAAGTCTGGAAGAGCAATTCCTGACATTAACCAACGGAGAATCATCCATTTAAGCATACAAATTGGCTTTATGAAACGGCTTTTAGAGATAGAATACATTAAACTTTGGAACAACAGGTCGAGCAAGATCCTGATCGTTTCCTATTTTGTTCTGCTTACTTCTATCGCCCTAATCGCGGCCATCAAATTTGATATAGGGCCTGTGAAATTCCACCTGGCAGAACAGGGGATCTTCAATTTTCCTTATATCTGGCATTTTAACACCTTTGTCACGGCCTTTTTTAAACTCTTCCTGGCGATCGTTATCGTCTCGATGATGGCCAATGAATACAGTAATAAGACCATAAAACAAAATCTAATAGACGGCCTGTCTAAAAAGGAATTTATTCTATCCAAATTTCTTACCGTTGTCGTCTTTGCCCTGGTATCAACAGTTTTTGTCTTTGTCGTTTCAATGATCCTGGGCCTTATCTACTCCGATTATAATGAAATTGCCATCATTTTCTCGGATCTGGAATTCCTTTTGGCTTTCTTCATCAAACTTGTTGGATTCTTCTCCTTTTGTCTCTTTCTGGGTATCCTGGTAAAACGTTCAGCCTTCGCTCTGGGTTTTCTAATTCTATGGCAGGTGTTTGAAGGATTTGTACGCGGAATGATCCGATGGAAACTCTTTGACGGAGATACTACCGACGCCGTCATGGGCTTTTTCCCTCTAAACGCCATGTGGAATCTCATAAAGGAACCCTTCACTCGCCTTGGTGCCGTACAATCTGTTGCCAATCAGATCGGGGAGGAAATTGCCCTGGATTATCATGTACACTTATATGAAATGGCCATAGTACTGGGTTGGACGGCTCTTTTCATCTATTTATCGTATGCCTTACTGAAAAAGAGGGATTTATAGTATCTTGTGGTGTTTGTGAGAACACTATGAGGAAGATTGCGATTGTTGGGCTGATGCTGCTATGTTCTGCTCTCACCTTTGGCCAGGGCGAAACATCCAATTGGTACTTTGGACAAAGTGCTGGTATTCAATTCAACGATGATGGTAGTGTAACTGCTTTAGATGATGGCAGGATCCGAACATTTGAAGGCTGCGCCACTATTTCTGATCCCCTTGGTAACCTCCTATTTTATACAGATGGTATTACCGTTTACGATCGTACACATACGGTCATGGAGAACGGTCGCGCTCTTTACGGCGATGTCTCCAGTACGCAATCAGGCATCATAGTTCCGGATCCGGTCAATCCGGACTTGTTCTACATTTTTACCGTTGATACAAAAGTATTTCAGAACGATCCGGATTTCGGTCTGAATTATTCGGTGGTGGATATGTCACTCAATAATGGCAACGGTGCCATCGTTCAGAAAAACATAAATCTTCTGCCCGATTGCTCTGAAAAGATCACCGCTGTTGTGAAAGACTGTGCAGACCAGTCCATTTGGATCCTGACCCTGGCCACGGCGGACGGTTCTACCGGCCTGCTCGATACGTATCACGCCTTCGAACTAAATGCTTCAGGAGTGGTCACCACTTCCGTGCAATCCACGTTTAGTGGCCTGGACATACAGGATCCAAGAGGGTATTTAAAACTGTCTCCGGATGGTACCAAGCTCGTGAGTGCTAATGCAACATCAGGATTGTATCTGTACGACTTTGATGCCGCTACAGGGATTCTATCAAACCAGACCCTCATTGAGATTAATGGTGCCAATAAAGTGTCCTATGGCGTTGAGTTCTCACCTGACGGGGAACTGCTCTACGTTCATGCGTCCAATGATCAGCAGGGAGAAACCGGACATGCTTCAACACTATATCAATACGATCTCACGACAACTGACATCAGTGCCTCAGAAGTTGTTCTCGATTCGGGTAATACCTACAGGGGAGCCCTGCAATTAGGTGCCAATGGCAAGATCTACAGGACCATCGCCAATAGTTATACGGTGGGCACACCCTATCTCGGTGCTATAAATAATCCCAATGTGAGAGGAATCAACGCAGATTACCAACATCAGGCTGTATCCCTGGGATCTCGAAATGCTATGCAGGGACTGCCGCCGTTTGTTCAGTCCTTCTTCAACAAAACGGCTCTTATTCGGAACGCAGACGGTTCTACCAGCAATTCACTGGAGCTGTGTGAAGGTGAAAGTTTTTTATTGCAAACTGATGAAATTCCAGGCGCACTCTACGAATGGGAGCGAGACGGGAATCCCTTAAGCGCCAATACGCATCTGCTTCAGGAGGAGGATATAGACTCCCTGGATTCCGGTCGGTACTCAGTGAGAATTACCACACCCGATCCATCGGAATGTCCGATTATAGGTGAGGCTTTTATCCAGGTAAATCCTCTGCCTCAGGCTGTTGAACTCTCAATGGTTCAATGTGATGTTGATCCCGGAGCCAGTGAAGATGGGATAAGTGTTTTTAACCTGGAAGAAAGTATTGTTGATACCAGCCTGGAGTATCGGTTTTACGAAACCGAATCAGACCGAATCAACGATCTTCCGATCGAAAACCCGACACTGTATGTCAATAGGGATCCATTCACTCAGACTGTCCATTATAAGGTGACCAACGAATTTGGATGTGACGATTTCGGGCTGCTTGAACTCGAGGTGCGATCAAATCCATTTAGCATTGAAAATGATGAAACTCTCTATAGTTGTGATATAAATACCAGCGACAATTTGTTGGTCGGTAACTTTGACCTTGCCTCTTATTCAATGGATCGATATCCGGATACAGATGTGAGTTTTTACTCCAGTGAAACAGATGTTAACCTTAAAACAGATCCCCTTCCCGCCAACATCGAATCTGGCTCCACCGTCATTTTTGCGCGCCTGGAGAATGATAATATATGCCTTGGAGTAGATCGAATTCAGCTTGAAGTACTGCCTGGTCCATTCTTTGAATTGGATGACAGCTATCTGCTATGCACCGATTCACCGCTTTTGACCGTTGAAGCTCCGTTGGGATTTGACTTCTACAGATGGTCCCGGTTGGGTGGTAATAGCTCAGTGCTCTCCGAATCCTCTACCCTGGAGATCACAGCGTTGGGGCAGTACAGTCTTACGGCGGGATACGTTTATGATTTTCCCGAAACGACTTTCTTTTGTGAATACAGTAAAAATTTTCAGGTCCTCCCCTCCAATAAAGCCACGTTTACGGAGATTGTCATTGACGACTTTACCGATGACAATAGTGTTCAGGTATTGGTCAGCGGGGACGGGGATTATGAATTTTCACTGGATGGCCTCCACTATCAAAGTGTTGATCTGTTCCGCGATGTGGCACCCGGTTTCTATACGGTTTATGTAAGGGACAGGAATGGCTGTGGGATCAGTACCAAAGACATCTCGGTTTTGGGGTATCCTAAATTTTTTACCCCTAACGGCGACGGCATCAATGATCTCTGGAGAATCACCGGTACCAGCGAACAATTCGAAGCAGATGCTTTTATTACTATCTATGATCGCTTTGGTAAACTTCTGGCCCAGATAGACCCATTAGATGAAGGATGGAATGGCATGTGGCAGTCCAATCCCTTGCCTGCCTCTGATTACTGGTTCCGGGTAAAACTGAGTGATGGAAGAGAGATAACGGGACATTTTGCTCTTAAAAGGTAAAATTTGACGCGCTTGGGGAAAAATTGTATCTTGATTGATCGATTGTTATGAAAAGGAGCGCACTTCTTATACTATTGGTGATTAGTGTCTG
>JAAUYH010074454.1_pt1 | contig 17240 bp, 17 predicted proteins | sample 7278061 | NCBI WGS metagenome assembly JAAUYH01 (sample SAMN14350203, study PRJNA611818) | marine sediment metagenome | isolation source: surface marine sediment (0.6m) | place: French Polynesia: Moorea | collected 2018-08 | reverse complement strand
GATCTCGCCCTTATTGCGGACGAGCTGGAGCGGCTCTGCGCGTGTATTCGCGGCGGATGAGCGCCCCGCTCCAGCCGCGCCGGAACAGGATCAGCACCACCAGGCCGGGGACCGCGACGATGCCCGCCAGGATGGCGATCGCCTCGGCAAGCGGATAGAGCAGGATGCCAAGCGACCGCGGGTCAGCCAGGGCGGCGGGAATGTACCGCTGTGCCGCCGCCTGCACGAAATCCGGTCCGGCCGGCCCGCCGCCGGCCAGGTAATCGGCGGCGGAGACCTCGAAGACCGCCACCCCCTCAAGGCCGGCCACCAGGCCGTATGAGACGATCAGCACCGCCGGGAACAGCAGAACCCAGCCGATTGCACGCACGATGGTCATGGATCAGGGGGCCTTTCGCGGTCTCGAAGCGACATCGCCGCGTGGCGACGTCGTCATCGATAACGTCCGGCAAGCCCTGCCTATTCCCCCTGCCAGGGGATCGGCGCGGGCGCGGTCAGCGCATCAGGCGGCGGCGGCGGCGGCGGAACAGGACCACCATCAGCAGCCCGGGAATCGCGAAGGCCGCAACAAGGACGGCCAGGCCGCCGGCGACCGGCCACAGCAGGATGTTCACCAGGAACGGGTCCCAGATCGCCGGGTGGAGGTATCTCTGGATGATCGCCTGGACCAGGTTCAGGCTCTCGTTGTGGGCCTCGAACCAGTATTCGCCCCCGGCCTGCTCGAAGATCGCCGCGCCACCAATCAGGATGACGACGGCGAAGATCAGGATCAGCGCGGCAAGAAGTAGCAGCACCCAACCGATGCCGCGCAGGAACGCCATCGTCCCGCCCCCAAAGGAAATGCGACTCGGCCGCATTAGACATGAGGCGTGCCGGCATTGCAAAACGCGTCCGCCCGCCCGCCGCGGATTTCACGGCAAGCAAATCTTGCGGAACATCGGTCGCCTCAGTATCGTGCCGCCGCTCTCGCGTGCCCGTCCTGCGGAGGGATGGCCGAGCGGTTTAAGGCGCACGCCTGGAAAGCGTGTTGGGGGCAACCCCTCGCGGGTTCGAATCCCGCTCCCTCCGCCAAACATCCCCAAACCGAACCCCGTCTCGCCGATCGTCCGGACCGACCCTGCGTCGGCGCGTCCGGATGCGGGCGGCCGGTTGGGCGCCATGGCGCGTGACGCGGCTGGTCAGCACACGGCCGCGTCGTTCCATCTTGTGTCTTCGAACAGCCGTCCCTTGTACCGGCCGGACAGGATTCGATCTCGGGCGTCCCGCCAGGACCGCGACCAGGCCTCCGCATCGCGCAGCTCGCGCTCCGGGTTGGACCGACTGCGGGCGACGAAGCCGGGGAAGGCGGGTCGGCCGCTCGCCTGGCCGATCGGGTGATATCTGAGATCCATGCTCCAGCGCAGAGAGTCGGACCGGTTCGGCAGCGCCCGGTGGACGTTCATCTTGTGGAACAGGATGACGCCGCCGCGCTTGACCGGCAGCGGCACCGCCTGCCGGCCGTCCATCATCCGCCCGGGCACCTGCGGCTCCGAGGCGATGGCCGGGTTGATGCAGTGGACCTTGGGCCCCTCGCGATGGGACGCGGGAACCGAGACCAGGCAGCCATTCTCGACCGTCGCCTCGGTCACCGCCAGCCAGACCGTGAGCTGATCGGTGTCGTCGGCCTCCGGCAGCAGTGCCACGATGTCCTGGTGCCATGTCGTCGACCCGACATTCGAGTGCGCCGCGAGGTCGCCGCTGACCAGGGCCTCCGGCGGCTTCATCCGCATCTGTTGCACCGGGCTCGAATAGATCTCCGGGCCGACTATGCATTCGACGACGTCGAGGATCTTGGGGTGCCGCAGGATCTCGAACACGGCGCGCCCGGCATGCATGTGGAACATGCCGGGATCGATCGGCCCGTTGATCAGCGGCAGCGAGATGTTGAGGCGATGATGCAGCGCCGGGAATTCGGCGATCATCGCGGCATAGCGGTCGCCGAATTGAAGCCCCTCGAAGCGCCGGGAAATGGCCCCCTCGGAGAAGAGGTCATGCGAAAGGCGATCCAACAGGCCGTCGTATTCCCGCTCGAGGGAGACCAGGTCGTCCGCGTCGAGCAGCCTGTCGATCGCCAGAAACCCGTTCTCTTCGAACGATGCGAGCTGAGCCTCGGTCAGCCGGAATTGAGGACCATCAGAGCTCATCGGCCTGCCCTCCCGTGACCGCCGGAGCCGCCGGTCACATCGCGCCCGGGTCCGGCAATCGGTAGAACTCAGCACAGGTCCGGCCGTCGACCCAAGCCCTGTCTTCCGCATCGAGGTCGCCCAGCAGCCGGTCATAGGCCTGCCAGATCTCCGCATAGCCCGAGGTCAGGCTGTCCACCGGGAAGTTGGACCCGATCATGCAGCGGCGCGGGCCGAACTGCTCGACCACGGTCTCGACGATGGGCGCGACCGAGTCGGCGGTCCAGCCGGGCTCGAACATGCCGAGACCGCTCAGCTTGCAGACCATGTTCGGATTGGCCGACAGCAGGGAGAGCTGGCCACGCCAGAAGGCCAGGCCCTCCGGTGAGCGGTCATGCGGCGAGCCGACATGACAGAGGGCGACCCGGAGGTCCGGGTTGCGCTCGAACAGACGGGCGGCCGAGGCCATTTGCTCCGGCAGGAGCTGCAGGTCGAACGACCAGCCGCGCGCCGCGACCAGGCGCAGCCCGCGCTCGAAGGCGGGATCGTCGAGCAGCGATCCGGTGCCGGTCTTCAGATCCTCCTCGGCCGAGCGGCCGACGATCTGCCGGATGCCGCGTACCGAGGACAACTCCGCGAGGGTCTCAAGCTGCGCTTCGACATCCTCGCCCGCCAGATCGCAATGGGCGACCTGGGCCGCCGGGAACCGGCCTTCGCCGGGCCCGTCATGCACCGACTGCACCCAGCGCGCCTCCTCCAGCCCGAACGGCGTGCCGGCCTGCACGTGGATCGATGCGGTGACGCCCACGGCCTCGGCGTCGCGGCGGAACTCCTCGACCAGGTAGTCGCGCTGGATCGGCGTCGGGTCGCCGAAGAAGCGACGCACGCCGCGCGCCTCCAGCCAGGGATAGGAGACCGCCGACAGGTCCCAGAGGTGGTGGTGGGCGTCGAGCCTCATCGATCGCTCCGGCTCACGCCCGCCCGACCGCGCCGGTCAGCTCGGCCATCACGTCGACACCGCACTGCGACCAGAAATCGACCAGATCGATCAGGATCCAGTTCTCGTGCAGCTTGTCGCCGCGCCGGACATAGAAGTCCATGAGGTTCATGCCGATCGGCCCGCCGGTCGGCTCGAGTCCGCGGAACGGTTCGCCGTTGAAGGTGCCCTTCAGGCTCGGCCAGCCGGTGAAGGCGGCGGTGACGCCGTCGGCGATGCGTGCCCGGTGATGTCCGCCGCGCCGGTCGGGGAAGCTGGCGACGGACGGCCCCTGGGCGTAGTCCTGGAACTCGCGGAAGCCGTGGCACGAGCCGATTCCCCAGGGTCCGTGCCAGACCATGTCGTCATGCCAGTAGGCCTCCATGCCCATGCTGGCGAGCCCGCGTTCGTCGAGGCGGTTGCAGCCGCCGAGCATGGCCTCGACCAGGTCCAGCGTCGTGGTCGTCTCCACGTGGCACTGCGGGTCGCGGGCCAGGCCGTTGCGCAATGCCGGACCGGGCGGCGTATCGGGCCGGCCCGCGAAGGGCGGCAGCAGCCGATGGCCGGCCTGGGCTGCGAGGCAGGGAATGTCGAACAGGCAGCGGATCTCGACGATCCGGTCGGCGTCGACGCAGTAGAACTCGCCGAAGCGCAGGCGGACCGGCGCGTCGATTGCCGGGATCCCGAGCCAGTCCTCGGCCATGACGCCGAAGAAGTCGCCGGTGGTGGCGACCCATGTCCGGCCCTCGAAGGCCCCGCCCAGGAACAGGTAGGGCTGTCGCTGAACGACGGGAAACGCCCTGGCGAGCGGCAGGTAGACGGTTTCCACCAGCGCGTCGCGCCCTGTGATGTCGCCGATCGGCGCCGGCCCGTGGAACACGACATCCGGCGCGAACGCGGCGGAACTCGGAGGCACGAAGGGGTGCGGCCGATCCGCGATCGGCTGCCACAATCCCCAAACCAGATCCTTCGCGAATTGCACGTTCATGGCATGGCCGCTGACTTTGCGATGAGGTCTACACCCATCTGCTGGAACAGGTCGAGATAGTCGAGCAGCACCCAGTTCTCCATGATCCGACCGCCGGCGCAGCGGTAGAAATCCATCACCCTGAGGGTCAGCGTCTTGCCGGTCGCGGCGACGCCCAGATAGTCGCCCCGATGGGTCATCGTCATCGACGGCCAGCCGCCGACCGCCGCGTAGTCGCCATCACCGATCCGGCAATAGTGGTTGCCGCCGACCCGGTCGGGAAAGGCGATCAGGAACGGCTCGCGATGGTCCTTCACGAAGCCCGCCCAGCGGTAGTTCGATCCGATGCCCGCCGGCCCGTACCACAGCATGTCCTCGTGCCAATAGCCGCCCTGGCCGGTCTGGCCTTCGGACAGGAAGGTCACCGGATCATAATGGGTCAGATCGGCCAGCATCGCCTCGACGACATCGAGCGTCGCTTCGCCGCGATCGCGGTCGCCGGGCAGCACGCCGTCATGGGTCGCTGGCCCGGGAAACAGCATCTCGGTGCCCAGCATGTGCGGCAGAGGGAAGCGGCCGGCCTGCCGCATCAGGTCGAGGAAATCGATGATCAGCTTGGCTTCGGCGATGCGCCCGTCCTCGATCCGATAGAACTCGCCCGACCGCAGGAACACCAGGCTGTAGGACGGCGCGATGCCGACCAGGGGCGCCGTGAAATTGCCGACATAATGGGTGACGGCGGCGACCCACGCGCCGCTGCCGCGCCGGTTGCGGCCGCCGATGACGATCTCGTCCCGACGCCGGACATGTGGCAGGGCCGTCCGCAAGGGACGGATCAGGCCTTCCAGAACCGCCTCGACGCCGTCCAGCCGGTTGATCGGGAAGGCCACGTCCCAGGCGGTGTCCGGAGTCAGGGACTGCTCGGCGATGGCCGACAGCTCCGCCTCCGGAGCGGCGATCAGGCGATTCAGGAGGCCGTGCGCCTGGGCGCGGTGGTCCGACATTTCGGGCTGCCAAAGGAATTTTGCATACGCTTGCAAAAATCCTTGCAAAGAACCCGGACCCCTGTCTAGTCTTTTTGCAAGCGTATGCATCGAATGCCTGCGCAGGCTCGCGACAGGGGGGAGCCATGGCCGAAATCCGGCTTCAGAATGTGTCCAAACGCTGGGGAGATTTTGTCGGCGTCGACAATTTCGACCTGACCATCTCCGACCGGGAATTCCTGGTGCTGCTCGGCCCGTCGGGCTGCGGCAAGACCACCACCATGCGCATGATCGCAGGCCTCGAGGACCCGAGCGACGGCGAGATCAAGATCGGTGAGCGGGTGGTCAATGAGCTGGATCCCAAGGATCGCGACGTGGCGATGGTGTTCCAGAGCTACGGGCTCTACCCCAACATGAACGTCTACGACAACATCCGCTTCCCGCTGAAGGTGCGCAAGGTGCCGCAATCCGATCATGAGGATCGGGTGATGCGGGCGGCGGAGATGGTCGAGCTGACCGAATTCCTGCATCGCAAGCCGGCGGAGCTGTCCGGCGGCCAGCGTCAGCGCGTTGCGCTGGCCCGCGCCATCGTGCGCCAGCCGACCGTGTTCCTGATGGACGAGCCGCTGTCCAACCTGGACGCCAAGCTCCGGGTGTCGACCCGGGCCCAGATCAAGAACCTGCAGCACGAGCTGAAGGTGACGACCATCTACGTCACCCACGACCAGATCGAGGCGATGACCCTGGCCGACCGGGTGGTGGTGATGAACAAAGGCATCATCCAGCAGGTCGGCACGCCGACCGACATCTATGATCGCCCGGCCAACACCTTCGTCGCCGGATTCATCGGCTCGCCGGCGATGAACCTGCTGGAGGGCGAGCTCAGCGGTGGCGTGTTCACCGGCGACCAGGTCCGCATCGAGGGGCTGGGCAACAGCCATTCCGGTCCGGTGACGCTCGGCTACCGCGCCGAGGACGCGCAGGTCTCGGCCAATGGGAGTGCGGCGATCTCGGCCCCGATCTACTCGGTCGAGCTGCTGGGCGAAGCGACGATGGTGACGGTCCGCGCCGGCGGTGCGCTGACCTCGGTGAAGGCAGACAAGGAGTATCGCGCCGAGATCGGCGACGGGGTCGGGATCGAGATCCGGCCGGAGATCTGCCACCTGTTCGACCGGTCGAACGGCGCCCGGCTGTCCGCCTAGCGGATGACCGGATGCGGCAGGCAGCAATTGCGGCGGGCGAGAAAGCCCGAACCGGATGAGGACAACAGGGAGATACGAACGATGAAGCTCAAGACACTTGCCATGGCCGGCGTGTTCACGCTGGCCTCCACGGCGGCCTTCGCCGACTGCGGGTTCGAGAACGACGTGCCGGTCAAGTCGCTGTCGGCCGGGTTCGAGGCCTGGAAGGCCGTGACCGATGCGATGGCCGAATGCGGCAACTTCCAGGCCGAGCTCGACCAGGAGTTCCGTACCAAGCAGCCGGCCGCCTTCGCCGCGAACCCGTCGCTCTATCAGATCGGCGGCGTGGCCAACGGCACCCTGGTGCCGCTGCTGAACGAGGGCACGGTCCGGCCGCTGGACGATCTGGTCGCCCAATATGGCCAGAATCTCTCGCCTAACCAGCTCATCAAGGTGGACGGCGAGATCATGGCGATCGCCATGATGGTGAACACCCAGCACCTGATGTACCGCCAGGACATCCTGGACGATCTCGGCATCGCTGTGCCGACCACCTATGACGAGGTCCTGGCCGCCGCCGAGACGATCCGACAGGCCGGCGTCGTCGAGTACCCGCTCGGCGGCACCTTCAAGACCGGATGGAACCTCGGCGAAGAATTCATCAACATGTATGTCGGTTTCGACGGCGATTTCTTCGCCGACGACAACACGCCCTCCATCAACAACGCGCAGGGCGTGGCGGCGCTGGAGATGATGAAGCGCCTGACCGAGTACATGGATCCGGAATACCTCGTCTCCGATTCCACCTACGTCCAGCAGCAGTTCCAGCAGGGCAAGATCGCCATGGCCAACCTGTGGGCCAGCCGTGCCGGCGCCATGGACGATCCGACCGAGAGCCAGGTCGTCGGCCTGGTGACCATGGCCTCGGCTCCCGCCGCGGTCGCCGGCGGCCGCCCGGCCTCGACTCTGTGGTGGGACGGAATCGTGATCGCCCGGAACATCTCCGACGAGGAGGCGGCAGCGGCATTCCGGGTCGCCATGGAAGGCATGGATAAGCAGATGGTGCAGGCCAACAATGACCTCGCGGTCTGGCTGGTCGACGGCTTCACCCCGGGCCGGCTGTCCCAGGGCGCCATGGACACCGCCATGAACGGCGCCGTGCCCTACGCCGCCAGCTCGCAGATGGGGCTGATGCACACCGCCCTCGGCAACAACGTCGCCGATTTCCTGACCGGCGCGAAGGACGCCAGCACGACGCTGGCCGACATCGAGGCCGAATACCTGACCGCCGCCCGCGAGGCCGGGCTGGTCCAATAACGTGAAGACCAGCGGCGTCGGTCTTGGCCGACGCCGCAGGGAGGATGCCAATGAGATTGAGAACGATCGCCGCTGCGGCAGTCATTTCGCTCGTCGCGACCGCCGCCCAGGCCGACTGCGCCTTTGAAAACCCGACGCCGGTGAAGCTCATGTCGGCAGGTTTCCAGGCCTGGAAAGTGGTGGCCGACGCCATGGCCGAGTGCGGCAACTTCGAAGCCGAACTGAGCCAGGAATTCCAGGCCAAGCAGGCCGCGGGTTTCGCCGCCGAACCGTCGCTCTATCACATCGGTGGCGTGGCGAACTCCTCCCTCGTCCCGCTGCTCAATGAGGGCATCATCCGCCCGCTCGACGACCTGGTCGCGCAATACGGCGAGGACCTGTCACCGAACCAGCTGATCTCCTTCGACGGGCAGATCATGGCGATCGCCATGATGGTGAACGCCCAGCACCTCATGTACCGCGAGGATATCCTCAACGATCTCGGCATTCCCGTGCCGGCGACCTATGAGGAGGTGCTCGCGGCGGCGGAGAAGATCGAGCAAGCCGGCGTCGTCGATTATCCGCTCGGCGGGACCTGGAGCACGACCTGGCTCGAGTTCGTGAACATGTATCTCGGCTATGGCGGCGAGTTCTTCGCCGAGGGCAACCAGCCGGCTGTCGCCAACGACCAGGGGATCGCCGCGCTGGAGATGATGAAACGGCTGACCGCATACATGGACCCGGAATACCTCGTCTCGGACTCCACCTACGTGCAGCAGCAGTTCCAGCAGGGCAGGATCGCGCTCGCCAATCTCTGGGCCAGCCGCGCCGGCGCCATGGATGATCCGAACGAAAGCCAGGTCGTCGGCCTCGTGAAGATGGCCTCGGCTCCGGCTCCGGTCGAAGGCGGCATTCCGGCCTCCACCCTGTGGTGGGACGGGATCGTCATCGCCAGCAACATCACCGACGAGGAGGCCGAGGCCGCCTTCCAGGTCGCCCTGGAAGGCATGGACGCGGATATGGTGCAGGCCAACAACGACATCGCCGTGTGGTTGGTCGACGGCTATCAGCCGGGCCCCGCTGCCGAAGGCGCGGCCGCGACCGCCGCCGCGGGCGCCAAACCCTATCCGGCGAGCGTGCCGATGGGCCTCATGCAGACGGCCATCGCCAACAACATCGCCGACTACCTGACCGGCGCCAAGGACGCGGCGACGACGCTCGCCGACATCGAGGCCGACTACCTGACCTCCGCCCGCGAGGCCGGATTGGTTCGGTAGTCAGGCAAGAGCCGGAGGGCCCTCGGGCCCTCCGGTGAACGCAACCGAAGACAAGGGAGGGACGCATGAAATTCAAGACATTCGCGGCGTTTGTCGGCCCGTCCTTGTTCCTCATGTTCCTGTTCATCGCGGCGCCGCTGGTGAGCGTCTTCGCGCAGAGCTTCTACGTCACCCAGCAGCAGTTCGAGTCCGTCGAGGTGGAGACCTGCACGCCCGGCTTCGCGGCGCAGATCTGCAGTACCGAGACCAAGACCCGGCCGATCCTCGACGAGAACGGCGAGGTGATCACCGAGACCAAGTTCGTCGGCCTGCAGAGCTTCGTGAACGTGCTGCAGCCGGACCGCGCGCTTTCGGCGCTCGCCGCCGGCAACATCACCGAGTTCCTGACCATCGACTTCTGGAAGGCGCTGCGCTTCACGCTGACGTTCACGCTGATCACCCTGCCGCTGGCCATCGGCATGGGCCTGGCGATCGCGGTGGTCGTGAACAACACCATCCGGGCGATCCGCGGCCCGGTGATCTTCGTCTCGCTGCTTCCCTTCATCATCACACCGGTCATCGGGGCCCTGTCGATCCGCTGGCTGTTCATCGGCGACGGCATCATGACCGCCTTCCTGGAATGGTGGCTGGAGCGCGACATCGCCATGTTCGCCCAGGGCTGGACCATCGAGATCCTGATGCTGTTCTACCGGGTCTGGCATGTGGCGCCGTTCGCCTTCGTGATCTTCTATGCCGGGCTCCAGACCGTGAATCAGGACACCCTGGAATCCGCCATCATCGACGGCGCCAGCCGGTGGGAGCGGCTGCGCTATGTGGTCATCCCGCACCTGATGCCGCTGATCATCTTCATCTCGCTGATCCACCTGATGGACTCCTATCGCGTGTTCGAGGAGATCGTCGGCTTCTCCAGCCAGGCGCACCGCATCTCGCTGCAATGGCTGACCTATGACTTCCTGACGCCGGACGACAGCGGCAACCGCTCGATCTCGCGCGCCTCGGCCAGCGCCATGCTGACCATGGTGGGCATCGTGATCCTGCTCTACCCGCTGCTGCTGCGCACCTGGCGCGACCATCGGAGGGGCCGGCTGTGAGCGACGTAATCCCCAGGGCTATGCGCCAGCCCTTGGCGCTGAAGCTGTCTTCCGCCGGGTTCCTCGCCTTCTGGTGCCTGCTGGCCGCATTCCCGTTGTTCTGGATCGGGGTGATGAGCTTCAAGGTGCCGGTGGACTCCTTCGCCTCCAACCCGTTCGCGGTGGTCTTCGGGCCGGAGACCCGGGCCGCCGGCAAGGGCCTCAGCGTCCTCGACATCATCATCGGCATCGCCGCGTTGTGGGTGACCGTCCGGCTGGCCGTTCGCTGGCTGCCCGGAGTGGTGGCGCGCTATTCGCCCTTTGGGCAGATCTGGTTCGGATGGATCGCCGGTTCGCTGCTGTTCGGCTTCGTCTTCATCGTGATCTTCTTCGGCGCTCTGCCGCCGATCCTGAGCGCCCTGAATTCGATCCTGGGGCCGCTTGGCCGGCCGATCATCGGTCTCACGACCGAGCACTACCAGGCGGTCTGGGTCGACAACGAGTTCTACCGGAACTTCATCAATTCGCTGATCGTCACCGCCGGCGTCGTCACCATCTCGCTGACCGTCGGCACGCTGGCCGGCTACGGCCTCGCCCGCTCCGGCTCCCAGCTCGCCTTCTGGCTGCTGGTCATCGCGCTGGTGTTCCGGGCCCTGCCGCACTCGGTGTTGGTCGCCGGCTACCTGCCGCCCTTCATCAATTCCGCAGAGATCCTGCGGCCGTTCCTCGGCGAGGCCGCACCCACCCTGTACGGCAAGCCCTGGGCGGTGATCGCGGTGCTGGTCTCGATCAACCAGCCCTTCACCATCTGGATGCTGCGCTCGTTCTTCCAGAACATCCCCATGGACCTGGACGAGGCGGCCCGGGTCGACGGCTGCACCCATTTCCAGGCCTTCCGCTGGGTGATCATGCCGGTGATGTGGCCGGGGGTGATCACCACCGGGCTGTTCAGCTTCCTGCTCGCCTATAACGACTTCCTCGTCACCTCGCTGCTGCTCGACGCGCAGAACCAGACCATGGTCCCGGCCATCGCCGGCTACTTCAACCGCGAGACCACGACCACCGACCAGGTCGAGGCGGTGGCGGCGGCGGTGTCGATCACCGCGCCCCTGTTCCTGCTGGTGATGGTGTTCCAGCGCCAGATCGTCTCCGGCCTGACCGCCGGCGCGGTGAAGGGATAGCGCCGATGAGAGGCTCCAGACCCGAGCAGGCGGCCCTGACCCGCGACAACGATCTCTCCAAGACGGACGAGACGCGGGCGGTCATCGAAGCCATGGTCGACGGGCTCAACGACCACGAGATCGAGGGCATGGGCGCGTTCTTCGCCCATGGCTTCCGCTGGATGGGCAATGCCGGCTGCGGCACCAAGACCGGTCTGCGGGAGTTCCAGGACAACTGGCAGCGGCCGTTCCAGGCCGCCTTCTCCGACAAGGTCTGCATCGACGAGGCGCGGATCTTCCAGGGCGAGTGGGGTGCTTGTTTCGGCGCCCAGCACGCGGTGCACACCGGCGAGTTCATGGGCATCCCGCCGACCGGCAAGCGGGTCGAGATCCGCTACATGGATTTCTGGAAGGTCGCCGACGGCAAGATCGTCGACAACTGGGTGATGGTCGATTTCCCCCATGTCATGCGCCAGCTGGGCGTCGACCCGTTCGGCGGCCATGGCTGGGAGGTCTACGACGAGGGCCACAAAACGCCGCCACAGCCGCAACCGGCAGAGTAGTCCGCGGAGAGTATTGGGAAATGGCGAGATATCTGAAACACGGCAAGGACGTCGAGGAGGCCGCGGCGATCGACGCCACGGTGCGGGCGGTGGTCGAGACCGCGCTGGCCGACATCGAGGCGCGCGGCGACGCCGCGGTCCGCGAGATGTCGGTCAAGTTCGACCAGTGGGACCGCGACGACTACCGGCTCTCGGCGGAAGAGATCGAAGCCTGCGTCGCCCAGTTGAGCGCCGAGGAGCTCGAGGACATCCGCTTCGCCCAGAAGCAGGTGCGCAACTTCGCGGAGATCCAGCTCGCCTCGATGCGGCCGGTGGAGGAAGAGACGCTGCCGGGCGTGATCCTCGGCCACAAGCACATCCCGATGAACTCGGTCGGCTGCTACGTGCCCGGCGGCAAATACCCGCTGCTGGCCTCGGCCCACATGTCGGTGCTGACCGCCAAGGTGGCCGGGGTGAAGCGCATCATCACCTGCGCGCCGCCCTTCGAGGGCCGACCCGCGCCGGCGATCGTCGCCGCCCAGCACTTGGCCGGCGCCGACGATATCTACGTGATCGGCGGCATCCAGGCGATCGGCGCTATGGCGATCGGCACCGAGTCGATCGGCGCTGTCGACATGCTGGTCGGCCCCGGCAACGCCTTCGTCGCCGAGGCCAAGCGCCAGCTTTACGGAAGGGTCGGCATCGACCTGTTCGCCGGCCCGACCGAGACCCTGGTGATCGCCGACGAGACCGTGGACGGCGAGATCTGCGCCGTCGACCTGCTGGGCCAGGCGGAGCACGGGCCCAACTCGCCGGCGGTCCTGCTCACCACGTCGGAGAAGCTGGCCCGCGACACCGTCGTGCAGGTCGAGCGGCTGCTGGAGCAGATGCCGACCGGCGCCATCGCCCGCCAGGCCTGGCAGGAATACGGCCAGGTGATCGTCGCCGACGACTACGACGACATGCTGGCCAAGGCCGACGAGATCGCCTCGGAGCACGTCCAGGTCATGACCGATCGCGACGACTGGTTCCTCGACAACATGACCAATTACGGCGCCCTGTTCCTCGGGCCCCGGACCAACGTCTCCTACGGCGACAAGGTGATCGGCACCAACCACACCCTGCCGACCCGCAAGGCGGCCCGCTACACCGGCGGGCTCTGGGTCGGCAAGTTCCTGAAGACCTGCACCTATCAGAAGGTGCTGACCGACGCCGCCAGCGCCATGGTCGGCGAGTACTGCTCGCGGCTGTGCATGCTGGAAGGGTTCGCCGGCCATGCCGAGCAGGCCAATATCCGGGTCCGCCGCTATGGCGGCCGCAACATCGCCCCCTACACCGCCGCCGAGCGTCTCAAGGCGGAGGCGTGATGGCGCTGCCGCGGACGCCCTCGTTCCGGCTGGACGGCCGACGGGCACTGGTGACCGGCGCCGGGCGCGGGCTGGGCTTCGCCATGGCGGCGGCGCTGGCCGAGGCCGGGGCGCAAGTGGTGCTGGCCGCCCGCACCCGGGACCAGGTCGAGCAGGCCGCGGCGTCGATCCGCGAGGCCGGCTATCTGGCCGATGCGGCGGTGGTCGACGTCACCGACCGGCCGGCCTTCAACGCGCTGGTGGCCGAGACGGGCCCGTTCGGCGTCTTCGTCAACAATGCCGGGACCAACAATCCGCAGCACATCTTCGACGTCACCGAGGAGGCCTACGACGCCATCGCCGATCTGAACATCAAGGCGGCGCTGTTCTGCGCCCAGGCGGTGGCGAAAGGCATGGCCGACGCCGACATGCCCGGCTCGATCATCAACATCTCCTCGCAGATGGGGCTGGTCGGCGGGCCGAAGCGGTCGGTCTATTGCGCCACCAAGCACGCGGTGGAGGGTTTCACCAAGAGCATGGCGCTGGAGCTGGCGCCGCTGGGCATCCGGGTGAATTCGATCTGCCCGACCTTCGTGCTGACCGAATTGACGAAGGTCTCGTTCGAAGACCCGGAGATGCGCGCGGTGATCGAGGACAAGATCGCGCTCGGCCGGGTCGGCCAGCCGGAGGACCTGATGGGCGCGGTGGTGTTCCTCGCCTCCGACGCCTCGGCGCTGATCACCGGCACCGCGCTGGTGATCGACGGCGGATGGACGGCCGCCTGATGGGCCGCGAGATCGTCACCTCCCTGGACGTGGCGCGGCGTGCCGGCGTCAGTCAATCCGCCGTCAGCCGGGTCTATACCCCGGGTGCCTCGGTCTCCGACCCGATGCGGGAAAAGGTCCTGTCGGCGGCGCGCGAGCTCGGTTACCGCCCGAACGTGCTGGCCCGCTCGCTGATCACCGGGCGCAGCCGCATCATCGGGCTGGTGGTGAGCTATCTCGACAACCAGTACTACCCCGTGGCCCTGGAGCGGCTGTCCAACGCCCTGCAGGAGCGCGGCTACCACGTGCTGGTCTTCATGGCCGGCCAGTCGCCCGCCGACATGGAATCGGTGCTGGAGGAGATCCTCGGCTACCAGGTCGACGGCATCGTCATGGCCTCGGTCTCGATGTCCTCCGACCTCACCTATCGCTGCGCCGAGGAGGGCATCCCGGTCGTCCTGTTCAACCGCTCCCAGGACGAGGGACGCTTCTCCGCCGTCACCTCGGACAACGAAGCCGGCGGCCGGACCGTGGCCGAGTTCCTGGTGGCCGGCGGCCACCGTCGCATCGGCTATATCGCCGGCTGGGAGAGCGCCTCGACCCAGCGCGACCGTGAGGCCGGATTCCGTGCCGGCCTCGCGGCCGCCGGGCAGGCGCTGTATGCCCGCGAGGTCGGCAACTACGATTTCGAGGCGGCCAAGGCGGCGACCCACCGCATGTTCGAGGCGCCCGAGCCGCCCGACGCGGTGTTCATCGCCAACGACCATATGGCGATCGCGGCGATGGACGTGTTGCGCCACGGCCTCGGTCTCGCGGTCCCGGACGCGGTCTCGGTGGTCGGCTACGACGACGTGCCAATGGCCTCGTGGCCCAGCTACGACCTGACCACGGTGCGCCAGCCGACCAACCGGATGGTCGAGGCGGTGGTGGACGCGCTGCTGGCCGGCATCGAGGACGGCGACACCCGGCCGCGCCGCGTGGCCTTCCCCGGGCCGCTGATGATCCGCGGCTCGGCCCGCATCCCAGAAGGCTTCAAGCGCACATGAAGGGTTTCGATCCGAAATACAAGGACCCGCCGGATTTCATCCTGGGCATCACCAAGGAGATCTGGGAGGACCGCGGCGTCAAGACGCTGGAGCACCGCTATGCCGAGGACATCGTGGTGCGGTCACCGGCCTCGGTCGTGGTCGGCAACCAGGGCGTCATCGCCGCCACCCTCGCCACCCTGGCCGAGTTCCCCGACCGGCAGCTGCTCGGCGAGGACGTGATCTGGTCCGGCGCGCCGGACGCGCCGCAGGGCTTTCTCTCCTCGCACCGCCTGCTGTGCACCGCGACCCATGAGAACGACGGCGTCTACGGCCCGGCGACCGGCGCCGAGCTGGTCTATCGCGTCATCGCCGACTGCGCCTGCCGCGCCGATCAGGTCTATGACGAGTGGCTGATCCGCGACCAGGGCGCCATCATCCGCCAGCTCGGCATCGACCCCAGGCAATACGCCGCCGACCGGATCGCCGCCGAGGGCGGCCCCGAGGCCTGCATCCGCCCCTTCACGCCGGAGACCGATGTCGCCGGTCCCTATACCGAGCATGGCAATGACGACCCGACCGGCGCCGCCTATGCGGAGCTGCTCACCCGGGTGATGGGCGCCGACCTGGCGGCGATCCCGCAAGTCTACGACCGCGCCGCCCATCTGGAGCTGCCGGGCGGGGTCACCGGCCATGGCTGGGGTGCCGCCGACCAGTTCTGGACCGGGCTGCGCGCCTCCTTCCCGGACGCGGCATTCGAGATCCACCACCAGATCGGCCGCCAGGACCCAGGGTTCTCGCCGCGCGCCGCGCTGCGCTGGAGCCTGTGGGGCAAGCATGACGGCCGCGGCGCCTTCGGCGAGCCGAGCGGCGCCCAGGTCTACGTCATGGGGCTGAGCCATGCCGAGTTCGGCCCCTGGGGCCTCAGGCGCGAGTATGTGGTGATCGACGAAACGGCGATCTGGAAACAGATCCTGATGCAGACCGGATGACAGACATGATGACGCCAAAGGACATGGAAGCCCGGATCGTCCGCTATGGCGATCTGGTGCCGTGCAAGACCGCCTTCATCGACGCGCACACGCCGGGCTCCGACCAGAAGGAGAATTTCACCATCATCGGCGGCGGCGTGTCGGAAAGCCCGGACCAGCACGTCCACATCAAGGACACGCCCGGCTTCAACATCGGCGCCGCCGGCCAGCCGCCGCATTGCCGCAACTCGCTGCACAGCCATCGCACGGCGGAGGTGTTCTTCGTGCACTCCGGTCGCTGGCGCTTCTTCTGGGGCCTGCACGGCACCGCCGGCGAGGTGGTGATGGAAGCGGGCGACATCTTCAACATCCCCACCGGCATCTTCCGAGGCTTCGAGAATGTCGGCACCGACTACGGGATCATCATGGCGATCCTCGGCGGCGACGATGCCGGCGGTGGCGTCATATGGGCTCCCCATGTGATCGAGGAGGCCACGGAGCACGGCCTGGTGCTGGCCGAGACCGGCCGGCTCTACGACACCAAGAAGGGCGAGAGCCTGCCCGACGGCGTCGCGCCGATGCCGCTGCTGACGCCGGAAGAGCTCGAGGCCTTCCCGGAAGTCCCGGCGACCGAGGTCGTGCCCGGCTACATCCGTCGCTATCTCGACATGAAGGCGATGTCGGCGCACCGGCCGGTTCAGGTCATTGGCGCCTCCAACCAGGCCATGATCCACGACCGTCCCGGCTTCGAGGTCGAGTTCCTGCAAGGCGGCCAGGAGGGCGAGGGCACGCCCTACGCGACCGACCGCCACGAGGTGCTGATGGTGCATCGCGGCCACTGGCGGCTGGAGTGGCCGGGCGGCGCGGTGACCCTGGCGCCGGGCGACACCTGCGCCGTGCCGCCGGGACTGGAGCGGTCGCTGAGGCCCACCATGACCGGCGAGACGGCCCTGTTTCTGGTACGCAACACAGACGACCCGGCGGGGGCGACCGCCGGTCGACCGAATTAGGGGACCGCGCGGCGACCGCCGCGCGTTGGGAAATGCGGAAAGGAAGCAACAATCCGCTTAACGGAAGGGAGGTAGACATGACAACCATCACACGGCGCGCCTTGGGCGCGCTCGGGCTCGGCGCGGCGCTGCTGGTCGCGTCGCCCGGCATCACGCAGGACATGCCTTACGGCCTGTTGCCGGGCAAACCCTATGACGGCACGACCATCAACGTGCTGGCGGTGGTGACGCCGCAATTCACCGGCATCGCCCTGCGCGACCAGGAATTCACCGACCTGACGGGCATCGAGGTCGAGTGGACCGAGGTGCCGTTCACCGCCCTGCAGGAGAAGGTCGCCTCGGTCGGCATCGCCGCCAACGGCAACTTCGACGTGGTCAACTACCTGGATTCCTGGGGACCGGCCAATTCCGACTGGCTGCTGACCATCGACGACTACTTGCAGCGCGACGGCATCTCAATGGACCGTTACCCGCCGGCCTTCGCCCGGTCGGCGATGTTCGAGGGCGAGG